>Ga0326727_10001312_pt1 | contig 93322 bp, 80 predicted proteins | sample MB2enrmetagenome_FD_207643 | JGI IMG/M metagenome (GOLD analysis project Ga0326727, IMG submission 207643) | Lab enriched peat soil microbial communities from McLean, Ithaca, NY, United States - MB29MY | ecosystem: Environmental > Terrestrial > Soil > Wetlands > Peat | place: USA: New York... | reverse complement strand
GATGCGACGTCGAGATCCCATGAAGCATCGAGCGGTACTTCGACCGGCTTCAGCCCGTGCCCCTTCGCCGTCACCCGGTACATCACGAACGTCGGTGAGGGAGCGAGCACGACCGCCTGTGGCGCCTTGCCGCGCGGCCGTGCCAGCGCCGTGATCAGCAGAGAGATCACCTCGTCCGAACCGGTACCGATCAGGAGATCCTCGGGCCGCGCTCCCGTGCGCTCCGCTATGCGCGCTTTCAACGTCCGGGCCGTCGCATCCGGATACCGCTCCAGCGCTGTTCTCTCCACCGCCCGCGTCACGGCGGCCCGGACGCGCGCCGAGATGAGGGGCGGCGCCTCGTTTGCGTCCAAGCGAACGTGGACACCAGGAGGGTCGGCGGGCACGTACTGGCTGAGCTCGTGGAGCTCAGCACGCAGGATGGATGTCCAGTCGGCCACGGCGTCTGGGTGTAGCCGGCCTCGAGGGGTTTACCAAGGGGGGTGGTTCTGGCGACAACGCATCAGTGGTCTACGAGGAGGACGTTCTCGTCGATATCGGTGATGCAGAGAGCACCCTCCGGACCCATGGTGAGGCCCTCGGGGCCGTTGAGGCGAGCCGTGGCCAGTGGTCCGAGGATCACGCCATACTGTCCCGCTCGCCCGACCGCAGTCCTCACCTCCCGCGTGGCCACGACGATCTGGCGTACCGTCGCGTTGAACCCATCCGCCACGTAGACATGGCCTGCGACGTCGCACGCGAGAGCCGTGGGCTCGTCGAAGCGAGCCGCCTCTCCCACGCCGTCGGCGCTGCCCTGCACCCCGGGCGACCCCGCGATGGTGGTCACCCGTGACGTCGTCAGCTCGAGGCGACGGACCGTCTGGTTGTCCGTCACGTAGAGGCTTCCTGCGCCATCGTAGGCGAGCCCTTGCGGGCCGCAGAAGCTCGCCGCTGCTCCCACGCCGTCGACGCTGCCGCAACCACGCCCGGGTGTGCCCGCGATGATCGTGGTCGCCCCTGTGGTCGGATTCATCTGCCGGATGGTCGAGAAAGCAGAGTCGGCCACATAGAGCTGGCCGCCTCCGAAGGCCACGCCACCTGGGATGAAGTCTCCGCCACCTACAGTGGTGACCGCACCCGTGCCCACGTCGATGCGACGAACGGCGAAGTTGCCGCTGTCCGCGACGAACACGTGACCCGAGCCGTCGTAGGTGACCCAGGTCGGCTCGTAGAAGGTCGCCTTGGAGCCCGTTCCGTCTGCGTTGCCCGAGTACCCGGCCCTGCCGGCAAGGGTCTTGACCGCACCGGTCGATAGGTCCACGGCTCTCACCGTGTTGTCGCTCCAGTCGACGACGAAGAGATGCTCTGCTCCGTCCCACGCGACGCCCTGGGGGCTGTCGAAGCGCGCGTTGGCGCCCGTGCCGTCCACGGTCTGGTCACTGGCGGGCGCGCCTGCGACGGTCGTCACCGAGCCGCTCGCGGTGACCATGGCGCGCAACGTGTAGTTGCCCGTGTCTGCGATGCGCAGCATCCCGTCAGTCCCGAGGGCGACGCCCGTGGGCGCATCGAAGGTCGCAGCCGCGCCGCTACCATCCGATGCCCCAGCGTTGTCGACCTGTCCTGCGATCGTGCTGGCGCTCCCGGTCGACGTAGAGACGACACGGATCACCGAAGCTCCGTCGGCAGCGTAGAGCGTCCCTGCGCCGTCGTAGGCCAGCCCGTAGAGGTCCTGGATGCCTGCCTGCGCGGCCAGAGTCACGACGGCGCCGCTGGACACGTCGACATAGCGGATGGCCGACCCGTCGTTGACGTAGACGCCGCCCTGACCGTCGTACACCAGGCCTCGAGGATGTCCGAAGCTCGCTGCCGTTCCGGTTCCATCGACAAGGCCAGGCGTCGCCCCGGGCGAGCCGGCGACGAGCGTGACGGCGTGCGCGACGAGCGCCACGCGGTAGATGGCACCGCCCGTCTCGTGCTGGGACCCGGCTGACGGGATGGCGCCGAAGGTCGCGACATAGAGGTTCCCGATGCCATCGAGGGCGAGCCCGACGGGGACAAAGTCCACCACACCGGCGTCGCCTTCGGACACATCGGATGCAGTTACGATGGTGGTGGTCTCACCGGTGGCGGTCTCGATGGTGCGGATCGCCCGGTTGCCCGCGTCGGCCACATAGAGCAACCCCGCCGAATCGGCCGCAAGTCCCGCCGGAGCGTCGAAGCGCGCGACCGCACCAGGCCCGTCGACGAAGCCACCCGCTTCGTTCACGCTGTATGCCACCCCGGCGAGCGTCGTGACAGCGCCGCTTTGCTCGTCGAGACGGCGGACCGCGTCGCCGTCGGTGACGAAGAGACCGCCGTGCCCGTCGTCCGCCAGGTACCAGGGCTGGGTGAAGCGCGCCGACTTTCCGGTCGCGTCAACGTTGCCTAGCCCCCCCGGTGCGCCGGCGACGAGCGCCAGCATCGGCTTCCCCTCCACGTCTCCGGCCTCAGTTACTCCCCCTTCAAGTGCCGGGCCGCCCTCGTCGACCGGGGACGCCGATCCCGCCGTCCCACAGGCCGCCGACGACGGAAGTACTGCGAGCAGCGCGATGACGCCCACCCCACCGGCCAGCCAGCGACTGCTCATCAGGCTTGAACCATGCCCCCCGTGAGCATGCCACAACGAGATGGGCGAGGCTTCCGCCGCGCTCCGCCTCTTCAGCGGCGACGGACGGTCCCGCCTTCCATCCCATCCCCCGTGACCGTCTCCTCCATCGCGTCCGTGGCCTCCGCCACCATATGCCCCTCGGCCTCCCGTAGCCGCTCGGCGATCTCGATGATGCGCCGCTCGACTCGCCCGAAGACGCTCGACGCAGGGAAGCGCCCGCTCGCGTCGCGCTCGCCTGCAGGCACGCCGGTGAGGACCTCGATCCCCTGCGCGGCCGTGTCCACCGCATAGAGGTGGAAGCTGCCGTGGGCGAGCGCATCGGCGACGTCGTCGCGCAGGACCAGATGAGGGAGGTTCGCCCGCGGGATGAGCACTCCCTGTGCCCCGGTCAGCTCACGCGCTTTGCACAGATCGAAGAAGCCCTCGATCTTCGCGCACACCCCCCCTATGGCCTGCATCTCGCCGAGCTGGTTCACGCTGCCGGTCACGGCCACACCCTGGTCGATCCCCACATCTGCCAGGGCGCTGAGCACGGCGAACAGCTCGCTCGAGCTGGCGCTGTCACCGTCGATCTCCCCGTAGCTCTGCTCGAAAGCGAGCTGTGCCCGCAGCGAGAGGGGCCGTTCCTGGCCGAACATCCGCGCAAGGTATCCGCGGAGGATGGCCACTCCCTTGGTGTGTATGCTGCCGCCGAGCTGGGCCTCCCGCTCCACGTCGACCAGGCCCTCGCGCCCGATGCCAACGACCGCAGTGATGCGCATGGGCTGGCCGAACTCCACGTCACCCGCGCTGAACACGGAGAGCCCGTTCACCACCCCCACACGAAGGCCCCCTGTCTCCAGGGCGACCTCACCCCGCAGGGTGATCGCGCGAATGTGGCGCTCTGCACTCCCCGACCGCTCGCGGCGCTCGCGCCACGCAGCCTGGATCTCATCGGCTCCGACGACGCTGAGGGAGGGCGGCGCGATGGACGCACGGAACGGACGCGTCGGCGCCTCCGGATCGCCCTCCTGCCCTGCCGACGGCGCTTCCTCCTCCTCGTGGGTGGCCTTGGCGGCCGCGAGCGCGCTGGCGAACGCCATCGTCTCTTCGAGCGGCGACAGAATGAGCGCCAGCTTCTCGCGATCGCCCGAGAGCCGAGTCGCGAGATCGAGCAACTGCGCACGGCCCCCGCGATCGAAGCGCCCCCACTCGCGCTCCTCGGCCATGGCCATGAGGTAGGCGTCGAGGGCGGCCAGGCTCTTCGGCGTCCGGGGGATGATTGGGTCGACCTCGACCTTGACGCGGAACAATGAGGCGAAGTCCGGATCGGCGTCGAGGAGCGTAGCGTAGAGTTCGGGCGGCCCGACGAGCACGACGCGCACGCGGATGGGCACCGGCACGGGCCGCAGCGACGTGGCGTAGAGACCGAGGGGGCCCAGCGGATCCTCAGCGCCGATGCGCTGCTCCCGCAGGACACGCTTGATGCGCTCCCATATGATGGGGTCCGTCAGCAGATCGGCCGCACGCACGACGAGCACGCCACCGCTCGCCTTGTGGAGCGAGCCCGCACGGATGCGCGTGAAGTCGGTGAGCAGCGCTCCGAAGCGCGCGCGACGCTCGAGGTAGCCGAAGAGGCTGGGGTACGTGGGGTTGGTGTCGTAGATCACCGGCGCAGCCGAGCCGGGCTCATGCGTCACTAGCAGGTTGACCTTGAACCGATTGAGGCGCGTCGCCTGCTCCGGGTCCTCCTTTTCCTCGCGGGACCTCGCCTCCTGCTCGTCTTCGTCCTCCATGTCGACGAGATCGTCCCAGTCCTCGGCCAGTGCCTGCTGCACCCGCTCCAGCCACCGTTGCACGTCCGGTCCCAGGTGCATCAGGGTCCGGGAGACCTCTTTGAGCGCCTCGTCGATCACGATGCTCGCGGCCTTCGAGAACGCGGCCTCGCGCGCCGCCTCGAAGCGGGCGCTCTGGGCGCGGACGAGCTGCGCCGCCTTCTCGACCTCGCGGGTCAGTTTGTCCTCGCTCTCGCTCAGCGCCCTCTTGGTCGAGTCGTCGAGCACGTCGAACTGCTCAGGGCTCACTGGCTTTCCATGCAGGATGGGGAAGGTCTGGACCCCCCCGTGGACGGGGCGCACACCGAAGCCGAGCGTCTTGGCCAGCGACTCGAGCTGGTGGATGAAGGCACGGTTCTTCGTCTCCATCTCGCGCGCGAGCTGTGCCTGCGCCCGCTTGAACTCGTCGCCCTCGACGACCGCCGGGATCTCCTCCTGCAGGCGGCCGATGAGCGTCTCCATCGCGGCGACGAGCGCCGGTCCCTGGCCGGGAGGCAGCACCAGAGGGCGGGGCGCCTCTGGCTGGTCGAAATCATGGACGTAGACGATGTCGTTGGGCGTGGGACGTGCGCCCGAGAAGCGCCTTGCGTAGCGGACGATGTCGTCCTCGATCATCACCTCGGGCGCCGCGGCGACGAACACATGGAAGCTGGGCTCGCGGGCAGAGAGCCCCAGCTCCAGCGCCCTCCGCGCGACAGTTGGAACCAGTTCGAACAGTCCGTGGCTCTCTCGGGGAGACTCGGGGAGGCTGGCGGGCGATGTCCTGACAACTGCCCCGTCGGGCGGAACGTGGAAGGGCGCACGGGCTGCCACCGGACCACTTTCCCCCCACTCTGCACCGTTCGCCCTGGTGGGGATGTGGGCAGGAGGGGGAGGCGCCCGACGTGTACCAACCGCGTGACGCTTCGGGGCCTGGTGGCCCTCGAGCTGGTTGAGTGGCTCGGGTTTGCCGTGGGTGCGGCTGGTCCTCGGCTTGTGCGTTCTCGGCATGCGGATGTAGGTGCCTGTTACGAAGTCATAGCATTTCGTGCGCACTCGACGTTCCTGCGTGACGTGGGTCTGTCCGCGAGGCCTGCCCCTTGCTACCATCCCATCTGTCCATGGCTAGGCTGATCCTCGCGACGGCGGAAGGACAGCAGGCGATCGAGCTTCGCCCGATCAATAGCTTGGGTCGTCACCCCAACAACACGATCCAGCTGCTCGACAAGATCGTCTCGAAGGAGCATTGCATCCTCGAGCAGCGTGATGGTCACTTCATCCTTCGCGATCTCGGGAGCCTGAACGGCACCTACGTCAACGGCGACCGCGTCCGCGGCGAGACCTCGCTCAAGCACGGCGACGAGATCGCCCTCGGTTCGACGCGGGCTCGCTATGACGACGGCTCCGGTGTCGCGCCTCCTCCGCCCCCCGTCGGTCCAGGTGCCGTGCAGCACGGAGGTGGTGCGGCGCCTTGGCCCTCGCAGATGCCCGTCCCATCCTCCAATCCACAGCAGTCGTCGATCCCATCCACCGGCCAACCGCCGCCGCAGCGGCCCCCCGCTTACTCGTACCCTGGACCGCTTCCTCAGCAGCCCCCGCCAGTCGCCCCCCCGCTGGCCAATCGCCCTCCCAGCATCAGCGGTACCCGCGTCGATGTGCTGGACGCGGCGCGTTCCATCGGCACCCAAATCGCAGCGCAGACGAAGGGCTTCCTGCCGTTCGACGCCGTGGGACACGACGCCGCGCAGCTCCGCGTTGATTACGAGCGCCTGCGCATCACCTGGGAGCTGACCCGCGACATCGGCCTCGAGCGGGACCTCGACCGGCTGCTCGACAAGATCCTGCTCGCCCTCTTCAAGTTCACCAAGGCCGATCGTGGCGTCATCCTCCTTCGGGAGGACGACGGAACGCTCCACCCGCGCGCCGCGCGCCGTCGCGACCAGACCGACGCGCCGATCCAGATCAGCAGCACCATCCTCAATCACGTCATCAAGGAGCGTGCAGGCGTGCTCACGCACGACGCGTCGATGGACTTCGCCGCGTCCAAGGGCAAATCGATGATCCTCAACCGGATCTCGAGCGCCATGGTGGTGCCCCTCCTTCACGACAACGAGAAGGAGGTGCTCGGCGTCCTGTGGCTCGACTCCGAGTCGCTCGCCCAGTTCCAGCCGAAGGACCTCGAAGTCATTGCTTCCGTGGCGAGCCAGGCTGCGATGTTCATCGAGAATACGATGCTCGCCAAGAAGATCGAGCAGGAAATCATCGTGCGTGACCGCTTCACGCGTCTCGTCGCGCCAAACGTGGCCGAGCAGATGATCAGCGGCAAGCTCGAGGTGAAGAAGGGCGGGCAGCTCATCCAGGAGCTCACGGTCTTCAACAGCGATATCCGCGGCTTCACGGCCATGAGTGAGGGCACCAAGGCCGAGACCATCGTCGAGATGCTCAACGAGTACTTCGAATACATGGTCGAGACCCTGTTCAAGTACGAGGGCACCCTCGACAAGTTCATGGGCGACGGGATCATGGCCTTCTGGGGCGCGCCGGTTGCCCACCCCGACGACGCCATACGCTGCGTGCAGTGCGCGCTCGATCAGATGGAGGTCCTCGGTCGCTTCAACCGCCAGCGGATGACCGACAACAAGCCACCGCTGGCCGTCGGCATCGGCATACACACCGGACCCGGCGTCGTCGGCTACGTGGGCAGCTCCAAGGCCCTCTCGTACACCATCATCGGTGACACGGCGAACACCAGCGCACGGCTGTGTGCGACTGCAGCTGCAGGACAGATCGTGGTGAGCGAGTCGACCCTGGCCCGCATCGGTCCACGCTTCGAGTGCGAGGAGATCGACGCGCGCTCGCTCAAGGGCAAAGAGAAGCCCATGCGCCGCTTCAACGTCATCCGCGAAAGGCCGAGCGCGGTCGCCAAGACGGGGTAGACGTGGCCGGATGAGGCGACGAGCCGCGCTCACCGGGACGGTGCTGTCGCTGTCCTGCATCACGTGCGGGGCGCGGACGGCGCTGCTCGCGGGGGAGCCCGGGGGCGGCGGGGCGAGCCCGAGAGGCGGAGGAAGCGGCGGGGCGACGCCGCTCGCCGTGAACTGTGCGGCGCCGCTGCTCGCGGGCGCCCCCACCCCCATGCAGGGCTACTGCCCGACCCGCGCGAACCAGGCCCCGGGCAACGCGCCCCGGGCGCCCCAGGTCGTCTGGGCGGTGACGCCGTTCCCCATCCCCAACGCCGAGAACTTCCTCCCCGCCGAGGTCGTCGTCGATGCCTCGGGTCGTGCCTACGTGGCCATCGACGCCAGCCCGCTCAACCCGACGGGCAGCCCCAACCAGATCTTCGCCATCGATCCCGACGGGAGTGTCGCCTGGACCTCCTCCTTCCCCTCCCCCGTCTCGTCGCTCGTCCTGGGCGACGGCGGCGTCCTCTGGGGCCTGCTCTCGCTGACCGGCGTCGAGGCCTCCCCGCCGGACCCCGCGTGCCAGAGCCCCAGCACCTGCGTGGCCCTGCTGCGCGCCCTGTCCCCGACCGGCGCCGTGGTGGCGCAGGTCGACGTCGTGGTCCCTGCCCCCCCCCAGTTCGACACCGCGGTCGGCTACGATTCGATGGCGCTCGCGTCTGACGGGAGCTTCGTCCTCGAGTCGTCGGCGCAGGGAGGGCTCGCGCGCGCCAGCGTCGGCGGCGCGCTGGTGTGGCAGTGGCCTGCGTTCGATCAGGGCCTCGGGGGCGACCTGACACCGCCGGTCCTGGTCGGAGCCGGCGACGAGGTGGTCGCCGTCGACAGCGAAGGCCTGTTCGGGCTCGACGGCGCGGGCCAACCGCAGCTGCAGCAGGACAGTCCCGTCGTGATCGCGGCCATCGACGCGCAGGGCGACGTGGTGGCCCTCACCGCGGACCTGGCGGATGGGAGCCTCTCGCTCTCGACGTTCGATGACCGCGGCAATTCCTTGCGTACCGTACCCCTCGGCGTGTCGCAGAGCGCCATCGACACGTCAGAGCTGGCGCTGGCAGGGGACGGAACGGCGGTCGTCTTGCTCGCGAACGAAGTGTCGGCGCCAGGCATCACCAAGACGAACGTCAAGATCCTGGCCGTCGATACCTCGGGCCAGACGCGGTGGAGCACGTCGCTGGACGTGACACTCCCCTTCGATCCCGCGACCCTCACCACCCACTACGGCCTCTTCGTCGACGGCGGCGGCACGGTGGTGGTTACTGCGGGGGCGCTGACCGGGATCGATCTGGCCACTGGGTCGGTCCTCTGGACCCTACAGCCCCCGAACTCCAGCGCGTGCCTGCGGCCAGCCGTCCTCGGCGCGAACGGAGCCATCCTCGCCACGCAGTGCGATGGGACGGTGTTCCTAGCGGCCGACCCGTGACATCAGGGAGCTCCGGGGGGCGTGTGGCTCGTCGGGCTCGAGGCTGTAGCCCACAATCGCCTTCAACACTACGCCCTCAGTCGCCGTGGTGAGCCCCTCGCCTACACCGACCTCCAGTTCCCATCTCTCGAGGGAGAGCAGATCGACCACCTCGAAGACCTGCTGCTGCTGTTCGCGCCAAGGGAGGATTGCCGACAGCGGTCCCAGGGTCGCGTAGTATTCAAAGCCGAGCGCGATGGGTCCCACCGTGCGTGCGACCTTCAGCGCCGGCTGGAAGGACGGTCCCTGGGACGCGTCCACGCCCGCGAGGGGCTGGTCGAGGATGGGATTGAACGCGAAGAGCCAGTCATCGTCGTGATACGCAGCGATGGGACGAACCTCGCTACCCCACCGGTCATGGTCGTATGCCGGTGGGAGGTAGGAGACCTCCAGGTTCACTCCGAATCGCCAGTGTGGATGCCACGATGGGGGCGTCACAAACTTCGACCGGACTTTTACTCCCGCCCAGTCCACGACGCCGTCGTCCGTGCGCACGGCTCCCTGCAGATACGCGCCAAGCTCCCAATACGTCGTGACGCCGAGCGAGGGCTCGAGGGTCGCGTGAAACTGTCCGTTCAACGGGGCCTCGGGCGGCACGGACTCCCGGTTGCCGGTCGCCCAGTCGTTCAGATGCAGCTCCAGCCCCGGGACACCAGTAGCGTTCGCTGTTCCATCGTAAACCTGGATCTCGAAGGGGTCCCCAGCGAGTGCACGGGACGCACCGAGGAGAAGGGCTCCGAGCAGGAATGCTGCAATGCACAGGTGCCTCGAGAGCGGGCGGTCGAGATGGAGCATTCGAGCGTGCATGGTGGACCCGACGTCCCCGCGGCCGGAAGCATGCTCCTCCCCTGAGCCGTCGTCATCTACGCAGAGGGTCTCTCGCCAGGCCCCGAGTCGTGGTAATCGTCCTTCGCCGCGATGGCTGCCGCGTCGTTTGTCCTGCCGTTCGAGAAGCCTGTGGTCGAGCTCGTGACCCGCGTGCGGGAGCTGCGAGAGCTCGCCCGGAGCGATCGCGCACTCGAACCCGAGCTGCGCCGCCTCGAAGACAAGGCTGCCAAGCTGGCGCGCGAGCTCTTCGCCGAGCTGTCCCCGTGGCAGAAGGTCCAGCTCTCCCGTCACCCCAACCGCCCGTACACGCTCGATTACGTCGAGCGCATTTTCGAGGGGTTCGTGGAACTCCACGGGGACCGTTGCTTCGGCGAGGATGCCGCCATCGTTGCCGGCCTCGCCACACTTCGCGGACGTTCGGTCATGGTCCTCGGTCACCAGAAAGGGCGCGGCGCCAAGGACAACGTAAGACGCAACTTCGGCATGCCTCAGCCGGAGGGCTACCGGAAAGCGCTCCGCCTCTATGAGATGGCTAGCCGCTTCGGCCTCCCCATCATTACGCTCATCGATACCCCCGGCGCCTACCCAGGCATCGGCGCCGAGGAGCGGGGACAAAGCGAGGCCATCGGCGCATGCCTCGCCGCCATGGCTCGTGCACGCGTTCCCATCGTCGCCACGATCATCGGCGAGGGAGGGAGCGGGGGCGCTCTAGCGCTCGGCGTGGCCAACCGCGTGCTAGTGCTCGAGTACGGCACCTACAGCGTCATCTCGCCGGAAGGATGTGCGTCGATCCTCTGGAAAGACGGGAGCAAGGCCGACGAAGCCGCTGCCCGCCTCAAGATGACCGCCCCGGACCTGTTGCGCCTCGGTGTGGTCGATCGACTCATCGACGAGCCGGCTGGCGGCGCGCACCAAGATCCCGACGCCGCAGCCGCGCTGGTGGAGGCTGCCATCGGGGAGACACTCCGAGACCTCGAGCGCCTGACCCCGGACGAGCTGGTGGAAGACCGGTACCGCCGCTTCCGGCGCATGGGCGCCTACCTCGCCTGAAGACCTTCCTGTGATCTCTCTCTCGGTGGTACTTCTCCCTTCATGACGGCCCGCATCACTCTGGAGGAGAAGGTTTGTCTGGTGACCGGAGGCAGCCGCGGCATCGGGGAAGCTATCGCGCGGACCTTCGTCGCCCACGGCGCCCGGGTGGTCATCGCCTCGCGCAAGCCCGAAGGCGTCGCGGCCACCGCCGAATCCATCGGCAAGGAGCACGGCGCGGACCGCGTGCTGGGGGTCGCCGCCCATGCAGGTAAGGAAGAGGACTGCACCCGCCTCATCCAGCGCACCATCGAGCACTTCGGCAAGGTCGATGTACTCGTCAACAACGCCGGCACGAACCCCTACTTTGGCCCGATGTTGAACATCGACATGGGCGCCTGGGACAAGACGTTCGAGACCAACCTCAAGGGCTATTTCTGGTGCGCGCGCGACGTCGCAAAGCACTGCATCGGGCGAGGTGCAGCCGGGGCCATCATCAACGTCGCCAGCGTCGCCGGCCTCGTCGGCTCTCCCTTGCAAGGTGTCTACGGCGCCACCAAGGCCGCCATCATCTCCATGACCAAGACCCTCGCGGTCGAGCTAGGTCCGTCCAGGATCCGAGTCAACGCCATCGCTCCGGGTTTCATCGACACCCGCCTGGCTAGCGCCATCCTCCAGAACGACGAACTATTGAAGGTGGTGCTCGGCCGCACGCCGCTGGGACGGTACGGTGCACCCGACGAAATTGCCGGGGGGGCGCTGTACCTCGCCAGTGACGCTGCAAGTTTCTTGACCGGGCATACACTTGTGATCGACGGAGGGTTGACGATCGGTTAGGAGCGGTGGCGCCTCTTAGGAGGCGCGGCGCAGGGAGAGACCGGGAGCGGGATGGAGGCTGGCCAGACGATCGCGGGGAAGTACCGCCTTAACCGCCTGCTAGGCACCGGCGGGATGGCGACCGTGTGGTCTGCGACCAACGTGTTCACCGAGCGCGAGTTCGCGGTGAAGTTCATGCTCCCGCAGGTCGCGAGGACGCCCGAGGCGGCGCGCCGTTTCCTGCTCGAGGCCAAGGTCAGTGCACGAATCAACCACCCCAACATCATCGAGGTCATCGACGTCGGGCAGGCCGAGGACGGGTCTCTGTTCCTGGTGATGGAGCTGCTCACGGGCGTCTCTCTCGACGTGGCAGTGCGCCGGCAGCAGCCGCCGATGTCCGTGTTTGACTTCCTCTCGATCATGAAGGATGTCGCGGTCGCTCTGGCAGCTGCCCACCGCAGCGGCGTTATCCACCGCGACCTAAAGCCCACGAACGTTTTCCTGCACAAGGACCGCGACGGGCGCGTGGTCCCGAAGATCCTCGATTTCGGCGTGAGCAAGATCCTCGAAGAGGAGAACAACACGGCGCTCACCATGGTTGGGACGGTTCTCGGCTCGCCGCTCTACATGAGCCCGGAGCAGGCGATGGGAGCCGCCGGGATCGATGGGCGGACGGACGTCTTCGCCTTCGGTAGCATCCTCTTCGAGTCACTTTCGGGGCAGCGCGCCTTCGACGCGCCGAATTTCAACGCCCTCATCGTCACCATCGCTACCAAGCAGCCCAAGAGCCTCGACGACGTCGCGCCCAACCTGCCCGAGGCGCTGCGGATGCTGGTGCGCGAATGCATGGTGACCGAGAAGGACAAGCGGCTCGCCTCGGTCGACCTCATTGCTGAGCGCCTGGGGGCAATGCTCCCGGAGCTGGAGAAGAGCAACCTTCACCTGCCCTCGCAGTACGGCGTCGAGCGCTCCTCCGATCCCGACGCGACCAATGCGCTGCCGGTGATGCGCAAGAACGAGCGGGCGCCTCAGCCCGCCGTCACCCTGCCGGCAGGTCACCCCTCGCCCCTGGCGATGCAGATCACCAACCCGGGTCGGCAACCGATGGCCGTGGCCGCCGGCTGGCTTCGGGCGGCGGAGGACTACGCGCAGAAGCTCCCCCCGCGCCGGCTGGCGGCGGCAGCAGGCGGAGGCGGCGCGGTGCTTGTCCTCGTCGTGGTGGGCCTCGCGGTCGCGTTCACACGCGGTCCGGCAGGCGGGCAGCCGATGGCACCCGGGACGGCCTACGCGGGGTCGGCGATGGCGACGGCCGGGACCACCGCCGGAACGGTGCCTACCGCCGACACGCCGAAGATCGCGCCGTCCAACGTGGTGAGCGCCGACGACTCCGCCGACGTGCCGACCATCGCGGTCGACTCCCTTCCCGTGGCTACCCGCGGCGCACCAGGCAAGGGCAACGGACGTCTTTCCATCGTGGCGAACCCGGGGTGGTGCGCGGTGTCCGTGGATGGGCAGCGGCGGGGTGTGACGCCTCTCAATGCGTTCGAGCTGCCGGCAGGTCCCCACCGCGTCGATTGTGTGCCGCCCAACGGAAAGCCTAGGACGTCGAATGTCAACGTCGCCGAAGGAACGGCCACCCACTTCAAGTTTGCCCTCGACGAATGAGCGAGGCGGTCGACGCGCCGCTGCAGCGTGCGCTCGCGGACGCGTGTCTGGGGGCGCAGGCCGCGGAGGCCATTGCACGGGACCTACGTGGCTGGCTCGAGGCGCATGGCGTGGCGGCGGACGACGTCGAGGCGATCCTCGCCTCCCCTCCCCGCCTGGGCGTCTACCGGAGCCTCGTGCGAAACGGGCTGTCGTCCGTAGTGCTCCAGATGCTGCCGCGCACGCGGACACGGCTCAACGCGGCTTGCCACGGGCGCTTCGACGCGGAGCTGGCGACTTTCGTCGAGGACGTGGGGCCCCGCACGCACCACCTTCGCGACGTGCCGACCGAGTTCCTCGCATGGGCAGGGCCGCGATGGCGGGCGGACGCGAGCGTGCCCGGCTACGTACCCGAACTGGCGATGCACGAGCTCGCGCACTTCGCGGTCGCAGCCTCGGCGCCAGCTTCCGATGCGTTGCAACTCGCCGAGATCGCGCTGGACCGCCCGCTCGCCTTTGTCGACTCGATGCGACTCCTGCATCACGCGTGGGCAGTCCACGAGCTGACGGACGAGCAGGCAGAGCCGCCACGCCGCGACGTCCACCTGGCCGCCTACCGCGACGCCGAGCACACAGTGCGCTGGCTCGAGCTCACACCGCTCGCGGCCACCGTGCTCTGGCGCCTGGCCGAGGGCGACGCGCTCGGCCCGGCGGTGGAGCACGCTTGCGCGGAACACTCGGTCCCGGCGGCGGCGGTGCTTCCCGACATCGCGCGGCTCCTGGCCGATCTGGGCGATCGCGGGGTTCTGCTCGGAGCTCGTTGAGGCTCTTCAGCCGCGCGCCGCTCGCTCCTGGATCACGCCATCGACCGTCTTTGCGAACGTGTGGGCGTCGCCGGGCCAGCGCGCCGAGACATACGCGCCGTCGCGTACGATGAACGCGCAGCGAGCGTCGTCCAGCGTGTCGCGATGCCGTCCGTCGGTCCTGAGCTTGTAGTCCGGATCGGATGGGGCGACGTCCAAGTAGTCGTCCGGGCTCGCGAGGGCCCTGGTCACCTCGGCCTGAACGCTCCGGTGCCCCGCGGGCTCGCCCGGCCCTTCGAGGTAGGTCCGGTAGTAGGTAGGGTCCCAGAAGCGGGTGATGCGCGCGATGCGCGTCGCGAGCCGCTCCTGCGCCCACGTGAGGGAGGTCGTCTTGTGCCCGAAGAGGACCGACCTCCCTGTCTCCTTCGACAAGGCGCGGGCGGCCACGACGGTCCCGTGGCAGATCGCGCCGACCGCCTTCCTCGCCTCGAACATGCCGACGACGAACCGGCGCAGCTCGAGATCGTCCAGGTAGGGCCTGATCCCCCGCGCCCGGTGGCCGCCCGGCAACACGAGCGCGTCCCAGTCCTCAATGCGAAGGTCGGCGAAGCACAGGGGCCTCTTGAAGCGGGCGTCCTGCTCGAGTTCTGCGTGGGCACGCCGTGCGTTCGCGTCGGCGCCGAGAATTCGCCCGATCCCGCGCAAGCGCGCGAGGCCCGGGATGAAGGACCAGGGGTCGAGCCCCTCACCCGTGAGCATTAGCTCGTCTGCACGTGCGGCGGCCCCGTCGGCGGTGGCGAACGAGACCTCGTGCCCGGCGCTCGACAGGACGAACCACGGGATGGCCACCTCGGTCGGGTCGTAGTCGAGGCTCGCGGGAGTGACGAGGACTCGCGCCATCGGTGTTCACCACACCTCGCAGCGCTTGGGACCGTTCATCGGGCTGCCCTCCTTGCACGCGAACACGCGTGCGAAGTCGGGCGTATTCGACAGCACTCCGTCGACCCGCTTGGGCGGCGGCGCGTGCTCGTCGGTGGACACCATCGTGTGGAGCGCCTCATCGCGGATGTTGCGGCACCAGGCCTGTGCATACGCGATGAAGAACTGCCGCTCCTCGGGTATCGCGTAGGTCGCCGTGGCGGGCCTCTCGGCGCGCGCCCGCTGGAAGGCGCCCCACGCGATCTTCATCCCACCGAGGTCGGCGATGTTCTCCCCGGCGGTGAGCTTGCCGTCGAGGTGCACGCCGTCGAGCACCGTGTAACCGCTGTACTGGTTGCGCAGACAGTCGGCGCGGGCCTCGAAGGCCGACGCGATCGCCGGCGTCCACCAGTCCCGGTTGTTGCCGACCGCGTCGAACTTGCGCCCCTGGTCGTCGAAGCCGTGGGTGATCTCGTGACCGATGAGCGGCCCGATCCCGCCGTACTCCATCGCCCGTGTCGCCGTGCCACCGAAGAACGGGGGCTGCAGGATGCCGGCGGGAAAGGTGATGTCGTTCTGGGACGACCGGTACCAGGCGTCCACCGTGGAAGGCGTCGTATCCCACTCCGACCGGTCGACGGCCTTGCCGACCTTGGCGAGCTGCCGGTGGAGCTCGAAGCTCACTGCGTGCGCCACATCGTCGAAGAACGAGCCCGGACTCACGTCGAGCGTGTCGTAGTTGCGCCAAGCATCCGGGTAGCCAATCTTGGGCGCGATCGCGGCGAGCTTCTCGACCGCGGCCCTCCTCGTCGCGTCGTCCATCCAACCCAGCTGCGAGAGGTTGTCGCGCATCGCGCCGATGATGTGGGCGACCAGGTCTGCGGCGCGCGCCTTGCCGTCGGCGCCGAGGTTCTCGCGCACGAACGGCACGTCGAGCGCCTCGCCCATGTCGCGATCGATCGCGCGCACGCATCGCTTCCAGCGGGGGGGGAGCTGCCGGGCACCCCCGAGGGCCTGCTGGTAGTGGAAGTCCTCGTCGACGAACTTCGCGCCGAGCCGACCCGCGGTGACGTGCAGGGTCCACCACCGGAGGTAGGTCTTGAGGTCCGCGAGGGGCGTCCTCCGGACCACGTCGCCCACGGCCTTCACGAAACCGGTCTGGCCCACGTTCAGGGTCTGGACGGCGGAAGCTCCCAGCTCCTCGAACCAGTCGTCCCACGCGAATCCGCCGGCGTCCTTCTTCAGCCAGGCGCGGTCGAGAAGGTGGTACTGGTTGCTCGGATCGCGAAGATCGACGTTCTTCAGCGACGCCTGCGCCAGCCGCGTCTCGAGCACCATCACGGTCGAGGCGTCCTTCTTCGCCTGTGTCGGGCTCTCGCCTGCCAGCTGCAGCATCGCGGCGACGTGCGCGGCGTAGAGCTCGCGCACGTGCTTCTTGCGGGGGTCGGGGCTCTTCGCATCGTCGAAGTAGTAATCGCGCTCCGGCAGCCCGATGCCCGACTGCCAGATCACCAGGTCTTCGCGCGTCGCGTCCTTGTAGTCCGGTCCGACCGACGCGGAGATCAGCGGTGCCGGGCCCGTGCTGAGCTGCTGCAAGTGCGCGACGGCACGGGCGAACGTACGGCCGTCCTTGACCGCTGCCACGCGGCCGAGTTCCCGCGCGAGCGGCGCCGGGTCCTCCACCGTGTGCTCGTCCATGCAGGCGATCCAGTAGTCGCCCAGCTTGCGCGCGTAGGGATCATCAACCCCCTGGCCGGCAGCGTCGCGCTCGAGGATCGCCCGGAGCTTGCCGAGGTTGGCGTCCGCGAGCGAGCTGCCCCGGCCCCAGCTGGCGCGGTCGTCGGGGACCGGGTGACTCCGGAGCCAACCGCCACACGCGTAACCGTAGAAGTCATCGCAGGGGTCGACCGTGGGGTCGAGGGATGCCTCCTCGATGGAGGGGAGCGCCGGAGCGGCTGCGGGGGCGCTCGCGGGGGGCGCAGCGATCGGTGCAGGCGGTATGATAGAAGAGCCGCCACAGCGAACCAGCGTGAGCAAGAGCGGCACGAGCGCGACGAGGCGTTTCAAGAGGTTCCTCCACCGGTGGTGTCGTCGTCCGCGATGCTACTCCTTCTTACTCACGTGCACTTTCGGCTGGCGTCCTCGGGAGCGTTGTACCGCTTTCGATGATCACGCGGACGCCCTCTGCGCACCTGCCGTTTCCACCACCTGCCTGATCGTGTCGAGCTCCCCCAACAGGGCGTCGAGGCCCGGTACGTTCTGGTCCCGTTCGAGCACGATGGGTACAGGACCTGTGCGGGTCAGCACGCGTCCCAGCAGCGCCAGCACCGGATCGGCGACCTCGGCACCGTGTGTGTCGATGATCATCGCACCCGGGTGGTTGGGCGCGCGGGGCTCGCCGAGACCACGCTCGTCGACGTCGAACCACTCGTGGCCCGCGACGTGGATCTGCACCACGCGCCGGAGCGGCGCGACGCGCATCCAGGCGTCCACGTCGAAGCTGAAGTTCGTGGCGTTCACGTAGGCGTTGTTCACGTCCAGCATGAGACCGCAGTCCGCCGCGTCGCACACCCGCGCGAGGAACTCTGCCTCCCCCATCTCGGCGCGACCTGGATGCCAGTAGTAGCTGACGTTCTCGATCGCGAGCGGCACGCCCACGACGTCCTGTGCGCGCCGGATGCGGTCCGCAATGCGCTTGACGCTCGCAAGCTTGAAGGACACGGGCAGGAGATCGTGCAGGGCGCGGCCGTCGACCACCCCGAAGCACAGGTGGTCGGAGTGCCACGGAGAGCCGACGTCGCGCACGAAGGAGCGCAGCTCGCCGAGGTAGGCCGCGTCGAGGGCGTCGATCCCGCCCAGCGACATGGTCAGCCCGTGTGTGAGTAGCGCGAAGCGCTCGGCGAGGACGCCGAGCGCCGCCGTCTGCCGCCCTCCTCGACCGATGTAGTTCTCCGGGGAGATCTCCAGAAAATCGATGGGGAGGGACTCGCCCGCCGAGCGGGCGACGAGCTCGTCGAGGAACTCCCAGCGGAGGCCCAGGCCCACCCCGGGCGACCTCCGGGCCGGGTTCACAAGATCTTCTGGGTTGGGGTCGCCGCGCAGGTACCCGCGCCGCAGCTCGCCTCGCCACTCGCCGGCTTCTTCTTGGGGGCCTGCGCCGTGTTGGCCTTCGGCGGTGCTTTCTTCTGCGCCACGGGAGGCGTGGCCGCCAGCGTCGCCGCCGGGGCTGCGGTTGCCGACGGCATGGCCACGGCGGCGGCGTCCGTCGGGGGCGTAGCGGGGGTCACGACAGCTGGAGCCGTCGCCACCGTTGAAGGGCTGGCCGCAGCAGTCGTGCTCGCGCCACACCCCTTGGCCGAGCAGGACGCGTTGCCGGCGGGTGTCGTGCTGGTAGGCGTCACCTCGTTGGCCTGCACGGGCTGCGGTGTGGCGCCGCCGCAGGCGACGATGGTACTCGTCCCGACGGCAGCGAGCACGGCGACGAAGTTTTCGAACGTTAGATTGGGTCGCATGTGGGTCTCCAGAGTGGTCTGCCTACTACGCGCGAATCACGGTCCTGGTGTCGCTCCCAGATCGAACGTCACGTCTCCCGTGTCCGCCACCTTGGACAGGAGGTTGGTCGTCCAGGCTAGCGCCTTACCGGCCGGGTCGCGCGGCTCCACACCGTACTCCTTGAGCACCACACGGATCGGCTGCTTCGCCTTGATTGCGATCTGCGTTGGCTTGCTGTCCGCGGCCGCTCCAGCCGGGTAGTGGAACGACACCTCCACGACGTCGTCCTTCTGCACCTGGTGCCCGTGGATGAGGAGATCGCCATGGACCGTCATGGTCACCGTGCGGACGTCGCCGCTGCCGTCCTTTGTCGCGGCCACCATCGCGAGATCGGTGGCGCTCAACCCGTCGATGGACCGGATGGCGTACTCTGCCCAGCGCATGAGTTCGTTCGTCTTGCCGTCCACCACCGCCTCCAGCCACGTCCGGGCGTGCGTGGTCTGATCCACGTCCTTCTCGCTGTGGAAGGTGCTGGTGTTGAAGGTGCTCAGATCCACCCGGACCAAGCCACGGGATCGGGTGAGGTCGTGCGGAGTCACATCCAGGGTCCCTGCGGCCGCCGAAGTGTCCCCCACGATGTGCTCGGTCACGCCGGGCAGCTCGACGTGCGCGGTGCTCTTGGGATCGATGAGTAATGCCAGGAGGCGGCAGCCGGATCCGTGTGAGTCGCTACAAGGGCGCTCGCAGCCGGCGCGACCGTGGTCGCATCGTCGCTCTTGCTGCACCCCATCGACCCCACCCACCCGACCACCACGAACGGGATCACCAAGCCGACGTGACGCTCCATGCGGACATTACGGCGGGAAGCCTGATCGGTATCGCCAGAACGGTGCACTTCGCACCTACACCGACTCGGGGTCGATTTTGGGCGGGAGCCCGGCCATGATGCTCCTGTGCTCGCCTTCCTCCGGCAGAAAAGAGCCATCTGGACGCTCCTTGGCTTCCTCTCGATCGCGGCTATCACCGCCCTCGGCTGCGGCACCAAGGGCGACGAGGGCACCGTCTTCGCGCCTCCCGGCGAGGACGCCTCCTCCACGACCGACGCCACCACGCCGCCCCACGACGGGTCCACGGCGCCGCCTGCCGACGCCCCGGGCGGTGATGCACCGAGCTTTGGTGTCGTGGACGCCGGTCCCTCCACGCTTTCCATCTCGCCCTCCACCCCGACGGCCTCGGCCACCCTCACCAACGGCGTGCTCTCCACCACTCCGGTAACGCTCCAGGCGCTCGCCACCAACAGCAACGGAAGCGTCCCCGTCGCCGCCTCCTGGTCCTTCGACCGTGGCGAGCTCGGGTCGCTCGATGCCACCACCGGGGTCTTCACGCCAAACGGCAACCTCAGCGGGACGGGCACGGTCACCGCGACCTGGAACGGACTCTCCGCGACGGCGCCGCTCACGGTCAGCTTGCTGTCCATCCAGAACGGCGCGCCCGACGCTGCAGACGCGGGTGAGGAAGGGGGTGAGTCGGAGGCTGGCGCCGGCGGAATCGGTGGTGTGGGTGGCAACGGGCTAGGCGGTCCGGTGAGCAACGGGACGCAGACACTCCTCTCGGGCACCCCGACCCCCCCCGCCAGCAGCGCCGAGCTGGGGTGGCTCTATCCGTACGACCAGACGGTGTGGCCGCGCGGCATCCTCGCGCCCCTCCTGCAGTGGGCGACGACTCACACGGTGAGCGCCGTCTACATCCACCTCACGCAGAAGAGCTTCGAGTTCAAGGGCTTCTACTCGGGGAGCGCCCTGTTGAACATGCCCATCGACGCCACGGCCTGGCAACAGGCGACCTACGGCAACGGGGGCGACCCACTACACGTCGAAGTGACCGTCACCGATGGCACGACGGCCTGGGGTCCCCTCAGCGAGAACTGGATCATCGCGCCGGGCGTGCTCCAGGGCACCGTGTACTACGGCTCGTACAACTCTCGCCTGGCAGGTGCCTCCAACGGCGCTGTGCTCGCCATCCAGCCCGGCGCCACCGCCCCAACCATCGCCATTCCCGGCACCGGCGCCACCTGCAACGTCTGCCACGAGGTGTCCGCCGACGGCTCCACCCTGTTCATGCAGAACAACACCGTGGCCGACGGCTACGCCGACGGCACGTCCTACGATCTGACCGACGGCGGGGCGGTCATCATGACGTACACCGGCACTGCCAGCGACGGCACCACGAACAACCGCAAGTTCCTCTGGTCCGCGGTCTACCCGGATGGCACGTTCGCCATGGCCAATTCGCTCTACACGCGCGAGGCCTACCCCGGCGACTCGGCGCTCTTCCGCCGCTCGGACGGGACTCAGATTGCATCGAGCGGGTGGTCGACGACCGTGACCTCCGCCGTCACCCCGGTCTTCTCGACCGACGGGCGGAAGATCGCCTTCAACTTCTGGACGGGGACGGCAACCGCCGGCGCCGGCGACGCGGGCATCATCGCGCCAGGGGCTGGCCACAACCTGGTCGCCATGGACTTCGACTGCGGCGCAGGCGACGCAGGCACCGCGTGCTCCGGCACTCCCCCGTACAGCTTCTCGAACCTGCGCCAGCTCTACAGCGACGCGTCGCGTTATCCGGGGTGGCCGGCCTTCCTGCCGGACACCACGGGGCTCGTGTTTCACAACACGCTCGTCCCCGGCTATGAGGGCCCCGATTGCACCGCGGGTGGTGGCGACAACTGCTGGCTGACGACTTGGGAGGGCGCCGAGGCGGAGATCTGGTGGTCGGACGTCCCCGCAAGCGCAGCGACCACCGCGAGCCCCGTACGCCTCGACGCGCTCAACGGCATCGTCAACGGCGGCAGCTACCTGCCGACGAACCCCAACCACCCCGACGACACCGTCCTGAACTACGAGCCCACCGTGAATCCCATCGCGTCGGGTGGTTACTACTGGGTCGTCTTCACGTCGCGGCGCATGTACGGCAACATCGCGGCGGGGCCTCCGTACGACACCGGCAACGGCACGTACCCCATTCCCAAGAAGCTCTGGGTCGCTGCCATCGACATCAATGGCAAGCCCGGGACCGACATAAGTCATCCCGCCTTCTACCTGCCGGGCCAGGAGCTCACGGCGGGCAACCTTCGCGGCTTCTGGGTGGTCAACCCGTGCAAACAGAACGGAAACTCGTGCCTCACGGGCGACGAATGCTGCAACGGTTTCTGTCGGCAGGGCGACGCCGGCCAGCTGGTGTGCACGTCGCAGCCACCAGGTTGTTCCAACGAGTACGAGAAGTGCACGACCACCGCCGACTGCTGCGGGGCCAGCCAGGGCTACCAGTGCCTCAACGGTCACTGCGCGAGCCCCGGGTCGCAGTAGGGCTGTCGCTTTCGGCGGGCTGCCTTAGCTTGACTGCGTGATGTCCGCGGCTTCCCACGAGGTGGTGGTCCCCATCGAGGGGATGAGCTGCGCCGCGTGCGTGGCGCGCGTGGACAGGGCGCTGCTCAAGGCACCGGGGGTGCGCACGGCGGACGTGAACCTGGTCCTGCGGCAGGCGCGCGTGGTGCTGGACGACGCGGCACCGCTGGAGCCAGTCCTGCAGGCCATCGAGGACGCGGGGTACCACGCGGGAGCGTCGGTGGAAGCGCTGCGCGCGGGACTGGCGGCGGAGCAAGCGGAGCGGGGGCAGGAGAAGGAGCGGCGCACGCTGGCCAGGCAGACGGCGGTCGCGCTCGTCCTGGCGGTTGCCATCATGGTGCTCTCGTCGCCCCTGATGCAGGGTGCGTCCGATCCGCTGGCGCGTGTGATGATGCCGCTAGACGACGCTATCGCCCACGCGCTCCCGCCGCTGGCTGCCGGCACGCTGCGGTGGCTGCTGCTCGCGCTCACCTTCCCGGTCGTGACCTGGTCCGGTCGCGGCTTCTTCACGCGCGCGTGGTCGGCGCTACGCCACGGCACGGCCAACATGAGCACCCTCGTCGCCGTGGGCTCCGGGACGGCATTTGCCTTCTCGGTCCTGGCCACCATCGCCCCCGATCCCCTGACACGGCACGGGCTCGCGCCCGAAGTCTACTACGAGTCGGTCGCGTTCATCATTGCGCTGGTGCTGCTGGGCAACGCCCTCGAGGCCGGAGCACGCGTGCGGACGTCGTCCGCCATCCGCGCCCTCATCGGGCTCGCGCCCCGCACGGCGCGGGTCGTGCGTGACGGCCGCGAGGTGACGCTGGATGTGGCCGAGGTGAGGCCCGGCGACGTCGTCGTGATCCATCCCGGCGAGCGCGTGCCGGTGGACGGACGTATCCTGGAGGGCAAGTCGACGCTCGACGAGTCCATGTTGACCGGCGAGCCGATGCCGGCGCAGAAGCAAGCCGGAGACCGCGTGGTGGGCGGGACCGTGAACGGACAGGGCGGGCTGCGGGTCGAGGCCGAGCGCGTTGGCAGCGACACCGTGCTCGCAAGCATCATCGCCCTTGTCCGCCACGCGCAGTCCACGCGGGCCCCGGTCCAGGCGCTCGCTGACCGCATCAGTGCCGTCTTCGTACCGGTGGTACTGGTCATCGCGCTGATGGCCGCCGTGACGTGGGCGCTTGTGGGTCCGGAGCCACGGCTACTGCACGGGCTCGGGGTGTTCGTGACGGTGACTGTCATCGCCTGCCCGTGCGCCATGGGCCTGGCGACCCCCACGGCGCTCGTCGTGGGCATGGGCCGCGGGGCGACGCTCGGGGTGCTGGTGAAGAGCGGGGAAGTCCTGGAGCGCGCCGCGGCGGTGGACACCGTCGTGCTCGACAAGACCGGGACCGTGACGGAGGGCAAGCCTTCGCTGTCCGAGGTGCTCTTGCCGGCCGGCTCCAGGCTCGATCGAGACTCCGTCCTCGTCCTGGCAGCCGCCGTGGAGGGCTCGAGCGAACACCCCATCGCTACGGCCATCCGCGACGCGGCCCCTGCTGCCCCCGCCGCGAGGCCGCCTGCGACGGAGTTCCTGGCCACCCCGGGAGCCGGCGCGTGTGCCAGGGTCGATGGTCAGCACGTGGCCGTAGGAACGCTGCGCTGGCTCCAGGCGGAGGGAGTCCGCGTGGAAGCGATCGCACCCCTCGTCGCCGCCGTGGCCGCCTCCGCCGCCACTCCCGTGGTCCTGGCCGTGGACGGCGTGGGGGTCGCCGTCCTCGCCATCCGCGACCGGGTCCGCCCGGGTGCCAGGCAGGCCATCGCGCGGTTGCGCGGAATGGGGCTCCGCGTGGTGCTGCTCACGGGCGACCGGCGGGAGGCTGCGGAAGCAGTGGCGCGGGAGATCGGGATCGACGATGCACGCGGGGAGCTCTCTCCGGCGGACAAGCTCGACGCCATCGACATGCTGCGCGCGGAGGGGCGCACGGTCGCGATGGTCGGCGACGGCATCAACGACGCGCCCGCCCTGGCGCGCGCGTCTGTCGGCATCGCCGTGGGCAGCGCCACGGACGTCGCCCTGGAGACGGCCGACGTCGCCCTCCTGCGCGCCGGCCTCGACGGGGTGCCCACGCTGCTCGCCCTCGCCCGCCGCACCCTTCGCACCATCCGCGCGAACCTGTTCTGGGCCTTCGGCTACAACACGCTCGGCATCCCCCTCGCCGCGGGGGTCCTCTACCCCGCCTTCGGTGTGCTCCTGTCGCCGGTCTTCGCGTCCTTCGCGATGGCGATGTCCAGCGTCAGTGTGGTCCTCAACTCCCTGCGACTGAAGCGGTTTCGCGGCTAGGCGTGTACGTTGGAGACCATGATCGAATGGTCGGAGATGCACCTGGCGATCCGGGACGCGATGAGGCGTTTCATCGAGGCCGAGGTGGTGCCCAAGATGAAGGACATCGAGCACGGCGACGAGCCGCCCTACGACGTCCTCCGAAGGATGGTTGCGACCTTCGGCATCAAGGACATGGCCGAGGCGCGCTTCGCGCACCAGATCGCGAAAGAGAAGGCGCGGACCGCGTCGGGGACGGCGCCCACTCGACCCGAGGAGAAGAAGCCGCGCGGTCCCAACCCCGAGGCCGGCAACGAGATGGCCATGCGCCTCATCCCGGTGATCGAACTGTGCAAGTACAGCCCCGGGATGGTGACAGCTCTGGGGGTCTCCATGGGGCTCACCGCCAACGCCATCCTCTCCCGCGGCACCATCGCCCAGAAGGAGCGCTGGGCGCTGCCGCTCCTGACGCTCGACAAGATCGGTGCGTGGGCCATCACCGAGCCCGGGTCGGGCTCGGACGCCTTCGGAGCGATGAAGTCCTCGGCGCGCCGCGACGGTGACGGCTACCTGCTCTCGGGAAGCAAGACCTTCATCACCAACGGCCCCTACGCCGATACCATCGTCTTCATCTGCAAGCTCGACGAAGGCAACGACGCCAAGCACCGCAAGGTCCTGAGCTTCGTGCTCGACCGGGGCATGCCCGGCCTGGTCCAGAGCAAGGCCCTGCGAAAGATGGGGCTCCACGGCTCGCCCACGGGCGAGCTGTTCCTCGACGACGTCCGCGTAGGCAAGGACCGCCTGCTCGGCGAGACCGAGGACGTCCCCGCCCGCAGCGAGGCGAAGGACACGTTCACCTCCGAGCGCACCGGCGTCGCGGCGATGGCGCTGGGCATCGTCGAGCAGTGCCTCCGGCTGTGCGTCGACTACGCCAAGACACGTGTGCAGTTCGGACGCCCCATCGGCGAGTTCCAGCTCATCCAGCTCAAGCTGGCCAAGATGGAGGTCGCACGCATGAACATCCAGAACCTCGTCTTCCGCCAGATCGAGCTGGCCGCCGCCGGGCGTTCGCTCACGCTAGCCGAGGCCTCGGCCTGCAAGCTCTACGCGGCCCAGGCGACGATGGACGTGTGCATCGAGGCCGTGCAGCTGTTCGGCGGCAACGGCTACATGGCCGAATACCAGGTCGAGCAGCTGTGCCGGGACGCCAAGGTGCTGCAGATCTATGGAGGGACGGACGAGATCCAGATCTCGCAGATCGCGCGGAGTCTGATGGGTGCGGCCTAGGCCTAGCGGGCGGTCCCGCCACCGGTCCAGGAGAGGATCTGCGGCTCGGCACGGGGAATGGCGGGGACCGCAGCGCTCGGATAGCCGAGGAGGATGGGCGCCACCACCACTGCGGACGCGGGGAAACGCAGCTCTTCTTTCACCTGTGGGGTGTTGAGCAGGGGGATTGCGAAGCCAATGGGGCACGAGCCGAGGCCGACCTCGCATGCTGCCAGCATCAGGTTCTCGGCTGCGAGCCAGCAATCGGCGTCGGTGTAACGCCCCTGCACCTTCGATCCGATGACCACGAGGGTGCTCGCGTCGTAGGAGATATTGAAGCTCGGCTCGGACAGCAGAGGGCTGTAGTGGCGGTTCTTGGGATCCGCGGACGCCTGCTCGAGAAGCATGCTCTTGGCGCGGTCCGACCAGCGGGCGAGCTGGCGGGTGTCCTGAACGACGCCGAAGATCCAGAGCTGTTCGTTCATCGCGCTGGGCGCCTGGACGGCTGCCTGCAGGAGCGACTTCACGGTGGCGTCGTCGACGCGACGCGACGAGTAGGTCCGCACGGCGCGACGGGCGCGGATGGCTTCGATGACATTCATGGTCGTGCTCCTCGACGGGCAGCGAGCAAGGCACGGGCCACGTCCCGAGCATGGTGCATGGTGCTCCCATGCACCGGTCCCGGCGCGAGCCCTGCGGCCGAACGAACGGATTGCGCGGGCAACAGGTGTTCTCTGGAGCCTTGCCCGAGTAGAACCACCGGCATGACCGCGCCGCTCTCGCTCGATACCAAGACCTCTGCCCTGCTGGTGATGGACTTCCAGACCAACATCGTCGAGCGCCTGGCCGCGCCCGACCGTGAGGGCCTGCTCGCGCGAACGGCCGGGCTCCTCGACGCCTCGCGCAAGGCCACGATGCGGACCGGCTACGTCGTCGTCGGCTTCCGCCCTGGGTACCCCGAGGTGAGCCCCCGCAACCAGAGCTTCGGCGCCATCCGGGAGAGCGGGCGCTTCGTGGAGGGCTCAGCGGGGAGCGAGATTCACGCCGCGGTCGCGCCCCAGGCGCAGGACCTGGTCATCACCAAGCACAGGGTCAGCGCGTTCACCGGCACGGACCTGGAGATGATCCTGCGCGCGAGCAGGATCGAGACCCTGGTCCTGGCGGGCATCGCCACGAGCGGCGTCGTGCTCTCCACGGTTCGCCACGCCGCAGACGCGGATTACCGTCTCGTCGTCGTGGCTGACTGCTGCGCGGACCTGGATGCCGAGGTCCACCGCGTCCTGCTGGAGAAGGTGTTCCCCAGGCAGGTCACGGTGACGACGGCAGCAGAGGTCGCGGGGGCGCTGGGCAAGGCGTGATCCGCCGTGTCCATGGCGCTCACTGGAAGTCCACGAGCTCGATGTCGAAGACCAGGGGTCCCGCAGGCGCCCCCGGCGTGGGCCTGTCGCCATACGCCAGCGACGACGGGATCCAGAAGCGCGCCTTCTCGCCCTTGGTCATCAGCTGCAGGCCCTCCGTCCAGCCCTTGATGACGTTGCCGAGCGTGAAGCGCGCGGCCACCCCCCGCGTCACGCTGCTGTCGAACAGCTTCCCGTCGGGAGTCCAGCCGGAGTAGTGGACGACGACGTTGCTGGTCGCACCGGGGTGCGCCGTGCCCGTGCCCGGCGTGAGCACGCGGTAGGACAGCCCCGACGCCGTCTTCGTCGCGCTCGCCGGCGGCGCCTTCACGTCCTCGGGCGCCTTCGGCGGCGTAGCGATGTCGACCAGCTCGATGTCGAACACCAGATCGCCGGCGGGCTGACCCATGCGCGGGTGCTCGCCATAGGCCAGCGACGCCGGGATCCAGAAGCGCCGCTTCTCGCCTACCACCATGAGCTGTACGCCCTCCGTCCAACCGGGCATGACGCCGCCCAGTGAGAACGACACCGGCGCGCCCCGCGTCACCGAGCTGTCGAACATCTGCCCTGCCTTGGTCCAGCCGGTGTAGTGCAGCTTCACGCTGTCGGTGGCCTTCGGGTGTGCCTTCCCGGTGCCCGGCGTGAGCACCTTCGACGCGAGGCCGGTGGCCGTCCTCACGGCGCCGGGCGGAGGAGCCGCAACGTCTGGCGGTGCGGGCACCGTGGCCGGCGCGCTGGGCGGTGGTGGGGCGGGGTTCGCCGCGGTTGACGCACCGGACGCTGCAACCAAGACGCTCGGCGGGGGCGCCGCCGCCTCGGTGGCCACGGTCGCGTTGCTCCCGGCGGAGCCGCTGTCGCAGCCGGCGAGCGCGATGCCCGCGATTGCGCCGAGTATCCACGGGCTCTGCCTGCGCATGGGCTTCATGGGCCGGGTCTATCACAACGCCCGCGCTGGCGTCCGGCGCCCGGCCGTTGCAATAGACCTGCATGGGCAAGAAGCTGGAGCTCGCCGTGGGCATCCTGAACGGCACGATCGGCGACTACCTCGCCCGGACCGGCAACGGCCTCGCGACCGCAATGCAGCTCGTCGCGAACGGCCAGCCCATCGCCGTCACTCGCGAAGGTCTGGCGCGCGCCTTCCCCGCGGCGACGTCGCGTGTCGTCGTCCTCGCCCACGGCCTCATGAACACGGAGGACGTCTGGACCCTCCCGGACGGCGGCGACTACGGCGTCTTCCTGGCGCGCGACCTCGGCTTCACGCCGCTCTACGTCCGCTACAACAGCGGCCTCGCCATCCCCGACAACGGCGCCGAGCTCGCACGTCTGCTCGAGGGCACGGTGGAGGCCTGGCCTGTGCCTCTCGAGGAGCTCCTGCTGCTAGGCTTCAGCATGGGCGGCCTCGTCATGCGCTCCGCCTGCCACCGGGCCGCGCTCGAGGAGATGCGCTGGCTCGGGCTCGTGCGACGTGCCATCTACGTGGGCACACCGCACCTCGGAGCGCCGTACGAGCGCGTCGGGCGAGTGCTCTCGCGGCTGGCAGCTGTCGTTCCCGATCCCTTCGTCCGGCTGGCCGCGCAGATCGGCGATCTGCGCAGCGACGGTATCAAGGACCTCGGCGACGCCGACCTGCGCCACGAGGACCGCGCGCGACGACGCGCGGCCCTCTCCCTGCGCGATCCGGAGCACCCCGTCCCGCTCCTGCCCGGCATCCGCCACTACCTGATCGCCGGCGCGCTCTCCACCGATCCACGCCTCGCCATGGTCTTCGGCGATGCGCTCGTACCCGTGCCGAGCGGCACCAACGGGCTGCGCGCCGCGCCAGGAACGCTCGCGCTCCCCCCTCGACACGTGAAGATCTTCGCGGGCATGGGCCACATGACGCTGGCCCACGACCCGCACGTCTACGAGCAGATCCGGGAGTGGTGCGAGGAGGATGAGGGCGCATGAAGGACGCGAAGCGATGGCGCGGGCTGGTGGCGCTTGTGCGCGACACGATCGAGCACACCTCGCGGGCCGTCGAGAGGGTGCACCTCGATACGGCGGAGCGCCCCTTCGCGATCCTCGAGAAGATCCCCGGGGTCGCGCAGCCGACGCACATCGTGCACGTGGTCCACGACGCGACCGTGAGCGGGGTGCACCAGATCGTCCGCGCGGTGAGCCGCGGCGTGGTGACCACGGTCGATCTCGCGCTCCGCGTGGCCGAGCAGCAGGCGGACAAGGACGCAGACCACGGATCGTGAGGCAGTCTATGCCAGGCCCAGAAACCCCCGCATCCGCTCCAACTCGGCCTCCAGCTCTCGCTTGAACGCGCGCTCCCGGGGCGCCTTCGAGCCCGCGTACCCCGGCGCTGCAATCACCTCTCCCTCCCGCACCGATACGTTGGCCCACCCGATCACGCTGTCCCTCCAGAGCAGCGGCAGCGCGTAGTACCCGCGCTGACGCTTCGCGACCGGGGTATACGCCTCGAACCGGTACACCCAGCCCCACAGGCGCTCGAAGCGCCCGCGGTCCTGCACCACCGGGTCGAACGGTGCCAGCAAGCGCACGGTCTCCGCGGGGGCGTGCCTTGCGGCGTCTTCTCCCGCCGGCCAGTACCACTCCACGCCCTCGACCGGCGCGTGCCCGAGCCGCCCTCTCGCCCGCTTCAGTGCGCCCGTGATCTCGTGCTGCCACTGCGGCGCCGCGAAGCGCAGGCGACGCACGAAGAAGGACAGGCTGGGCCCGGGCAATGGCGCGTAGATGCGGACGACCGCGTCGACCAGCGCGTCGAGCCGCGCGTCACGTTCCGCCTCGTCCGCGGGCGCGGGGCCATGCGCACGCGCAGCGTAGAGGCGGACACCGCCCTCGCGCCGCGTGACCCGCAGCAGGCCTCGGTAGTGCATGGCGTCGAGCAGGTGGGTGGTCGCGCTCGACGAGCCGCCCCACGCGTTGGTCACGGTGCCGTGCGCGAAGTGCTCGTCGGCCTGCCGCGGATGGACCTCGCCCCGCTCGCGCACGAAATCGAGCAGCAGCCGCGCCCTCTTCCGGCGCGCGGAGGGCCAGCGCCGGGTCCCCTCCGCTGGCACAGAAGTATCCGGCCTCGGGTGCATCAGGCCCTGGAGGGAGCGCGTCACGAAGCCGTAGTTGATGAAGAAGTCCTCCTCGACGTCCAGCTTCTCGTAGCGGCGCTCGAGATCGCCTGCGCGATAGCCTTGGACGCGGTGGCGCAGCGTCAGGTCCTGGGCACGCGCAGGCGCCCGGATCGGGTCCGCCTGGACGAAACCGAGCTGCTCGAAGGCTCCTTCGAGCGTGGTGGGCGAGAACAGGGTCTGTCCGACCGCGAAGCGCCGGAGGTCGTCGAGAGTGATCGCTGCCATCAGGAGGACGGGGTAGCGGCCCGGAGGCGAGCCTCGGCCTCCTCGGCCATCCGCTCCACGATGACCGCAGCAGGCTCGACGCGCTCCAGCAGTCCGACGGTCTGGCCGGCGTACAACACCGTGGTCGAGTAGTCCTCCGCCTGCTTCGCCTGCTGGAACGCGCGCCGCGCCTCCGCGTCCCGTGAGAGCTCGGCCTCCTGGCCGTGCCACCGCCGGGTGAACGCATTGGCCAGCGCTCGACCCGGGAACTCGTGCGGCCAGGGGATGCCCTGCACGACGTCGAAGACGCGCGTGTGCACCGTGTCGCTCTCGCTGACCTCGACGACCCTCCGGCGCGCGGCCGCGGTGTTGCGCGCCTCCTCCGACACGAGAAATGGCGTACCGATCCATGCACCCTGGGCGCCCGCCGCGAGCACGGCGGCCAGGCCCCGGCCGCTGGCGATCCCACCGGCGGCGACCACCGGCACGCGCACGCTCTCCAGCACGATCTGCAGCAGCGGCAGGGTCCCCACGGCGCCGGTGTGGCCGCCGGCCTCGGTGCCCTGCGCGACCACCAGCTCGACCCCCGCGGCCTCGGCCACGAGGGCGCCCCGGCGGTCCTGCACCTGCACGACGGCGCGCGCGCCCGTGTCGCGGATCCGCGGGACGAACGGGGTGGGATCGCCGAACGACAGCGCGATGGCGAACGGCCTCGCGCGAAGCGCGGTCTCGAGGAGTTCCGGCCGGGCCTCGAGCGCCCACGTCACCAGGCCGATGCCGAAGGGTCGCTCGCCTGCGAGCTGCCGGAACTCCTCCACGTCGTGCTCGAGCTGCTCCACGGGCTGAGCGCTGGAGACGCCGATCATCCCCAGCGCGCCGGCGTTCGAGAGGGCGCCTGCGAGGCGCCCCCCTGCCATCGGGGACATCGGGGCGCCGATGATCGGGACGCGCAGTCCCCAGTCTCGCGTCAGGGTGGTCGAGAGCACGTGGCCTCCTCTCGGACACCGAGCCTGTCACAGATCTTCGCCGTCGGCTCCTCACCGAGGGGACTCGGGCGACGCCGTCCAGGCAAGCACCGTAGTGCCCGCTGGCGCGCCAGCCGCGGAGCTCGTCTCCCGGGTGACGCGCAGCTCGTCGGGCGGTCCCGAGGGATCGTCCTTGGCGACCAGCAGCGAGCGCCCGCCACCTTCGACCACCACCGGACCGAGGACGTGCCAGCCGTCCTGGCGATGGGCCCAGGCAACGTAGGTCTCCGGCCCCGCGAGCGCCGGCAGGTGACTCGTCGTCAGCACGACTACGCTCGCCCCAGGCCGCGCGCGGTAGCTGCCGTGGGCCTCCTGGGGTGTTCCGGGCGTTGGTCCGAGGCGGAGCGGAACCACGTCGCTCGCCGTGACCATCCGCAGCGCCTCCTGGTCGCGCGCGGCGCGCTCCTCGCGCCGCCGGAGGACCAGCACGAAGACGGTGGCCGCGAGCACCGCGAAGAGCGCGGGAGCAAGCCGCTTGAGGCCCAGGCGGATCCGCGTCTTGGTGGTGCCCAGCGGTGTCTGGAGCACCGCGGCGATCTGCTCGTGGGTGAGCTCATCGAAGAACGCGAGCGAGAGGGCCTGCCGCTGCGCCGCGGGCAGGGCGTCGACGGCCGCGCGGATGACCGAGCGCCGGTGTGCGAGCCACTGTGCCTCGTCCGGCTCGAGGGAGTCGTCCGGGAGCCCGGCCACCGCCTCGTCGCTGTGCTCACCCCTCCCCTGCTTGCGCCGGAGCTCGTTGAGCGCGCGCCTCCGGGCGATCTGCACCAGCCAGCCCTTGAAGGAACCGCGCGCCGGATCGAACGTCTGGTGCTTCTTCCAGAGCGTGATGAAGACGTCCTGCACGACCTCCTCAGCGGTCGCGGCGTCCAGGAAACGCGCGGCGACGGCGAAGACCAGCGCGGCGTAGCGGAAGTGAAGCGCGCGCAGCGCATCCTCGTCGCCACTTCCCAGCCTCGCCACGAGGGCCTCGTCGGTATCGTTCTCCGCAGGGTTCATGGGCAGCCCGCTCGCGGTCGGCTTCAGCCGGCCTGCGCCTCGCCTCCGCTCACGCGCGGATCGGCCAGCAGGCGCCCTTCCCAGCGACGGCGCGACAGGACCGCGTCGAGTGACCACAGCCCGGCGCCCACGGCCACCAGGAACACGCAGGCAACCAGCATCGTCGCGTCGAGGCGCGCCTGGTACGCGAAGGCCCAGAAGCCCGTCTTCGGCGGGGCCGCCACCGGCTCGGGTCCGGCCCCGAAGAGGAGCGGGAACTTGGTGGTCACCAGGGCCACGACCATGTCGGCCACCAGCGGCAGCGCCGCCAGGCGGGTGAAGAGACCGACGAGGAGGAGGGCGCCGCAGACCACCTCGGTCATGCTGACCCCATACGACAGCTCGGTCGGGGCAGGCAGACCGAGCTTCGCAAAGCGGGCCGGGCCCTGGTTGTCGAAGAGGAGCTTCACGAGCCCCGAGCAGAGGAACACCCCGCCGGCGGCCAGCCGCACGAGGAGCGTGGCGCGCGATGGCTGGCCGATGCTCGGGCGCAGCAGGAAGACGGCGAGATGGCGTGCACGTGCAACGGGGTTCATGACCACTCTACACGCCGGGAGGGCCGCCGGATTTACAGTGCCTTCTGGAGCCGCGCCACGGCGCACCGCAGCTCCTCCGGTCCCAGCGCGGCGAACCCGAAGCGCGCGAAGGGGCGGGCGCGGCCGTCGAAGGTGAAGCTACGCCCGGTCTGGAAGTCGACCCCGGCCTTCCTCGCCCGCATCGCCCACGCCTCCACGTCCACGTGCGGTGCGACCCGCGTCCACAGCGCCGTCCCGCCCACGGGCCGGGTGAAGGACACTGCGTCCCCCAGGGCCCGCTCCAGCGCCTCCGCCAGGACGTCGCGTCGCTCGGCGTAGGCCGCCCTCGCCCGCCGCGCGTGACGCTGCACCTCGCCGTCCTCGAGCAGCTCGGCTACCGCGTGCTCGACCACCTGGTCGCCCTGCCGGTCCACGTGGGCCCGCAGCACCGCGAGGGCCTCCACCAGGGGACTCGAGGCGACCAGGTAGCCAACCCGCAGCCCCGGCGCGAGGATCTTCGAGAGCGACCCCACGTACACCACCACGCCGCTGCGGTCGGCGGACGCGAGGGGCAGCACGGGGCGCCCCTCGTAGTGGAACTCGTGATCGTAGTCGTCCTCGATGACGGCGAAGCGCGAGACGCGCGCCAGCTCGAGCAGCGCCAGCCGCCGGCCTGGCGCGAGCACGGCGGTCGTCGGGTACTGGTGGTGCGGCGTGAGTAGCACCGCCCGCACGCGCCCCGCTCGCACGACGCGCTCGATGGCCTCCACGTTCGCCCCCCGCTCGTCCACCGGCACGCTCACCAGCTTCGCCCCCGCCAGCGACAGCACGCGCCACGCCGGCCGGTACCCGAAGGCCTCCACCACGACCACGTCGCCCGGCGCGAGGAGCGTGCGCGCCAACAGGTCGAACGCCATCTGCGAGCCCCGCGTGACGAGCACGTCGTCGGCGCCGGCCGCCAGGCCCCGCGTCGCCGAGAGCATGGCCGCCAGCGCGGCCCGCAGGCGCGGGTGCCCGCGTGGGTCCCCGTAGCCGAGCGCCGAGCGCTCCCCTGCGCGGAGCGCGCGGCGGTAGGCGCGCGCGAGGGCATCGACGGGCACGAGGCGCAGGTCGGGCACGCCTCCCCGCAGGCACATCGCCCTGCGGTCGGCCTGATCGGGCGGCGCAACCAGGGGCGCCTCGACGTCGAAGCCCGGTCGCGCCGGGACCTCGACCCGCGACGCGGCCGCGCGCGCGAATGGCCGCGGCGCGCGCTCGGGCATGTCCGCCGACACGAAGGTCCCCCGCGCGGCCTCGGTGGTGATCCACCCCTCGGCCGCCAGCTCGCGGTAGGCGGCGAGCGCCGTGTTGCGGTGCACCCCCAGCGAGCGCGCCAGCTCGCGACTGCCCGGCAGGCGCGATCCCGGCCGCAGCCGCCCGCGCCGCACCTCGTCGGCGATGGCGCGCGCGATGCGCAGGAACGTCGGCAGCGCCGCGGACTCGTCGGGGAGCGCGAAGGCGCTGGGCCACGGGATCATTTCACTGGTCTAGCGTATTTCTCACATCTGGATCTGTCACGGGTACCAGATTGCCGTCAGGCTCAGGGCATGAAAGCCGTGCACCGCATGCCTCGCGAGGAGGCCGTCGCGCTGCTCGCCCGAGCGCCGTTCGTCCACGTGGCGTCCACCGACCTGGGCGGCCGGCCGCTCCTTCGCACGGTCCACGCCGTCGTCGACGGCGACCACCTCGCCTTCCACGGCTCCCCGGCCGGCGAGAAGACCCAGGCGACGGGGCGTCCGGCCTTCATCGTCGCCGAGGAGACCGTGGCGACCATGCCCAGCTACTTCATCGACGCCGAGCGCGCGTGCCCGGCGACCACGTATTACCTGTCGGCGCACGTCGAGGGAAACCTCGAGCCCGTCGAGGACACCGACGTCAAGGCGCGGGTCCTCGGCGCGCTGATGCGCAAGCTCCAGCCCGAGGGTGGCTACGTCCCGATCGAGGCGGCGCACGCGCTCTACGCGCCGGCCCTCCGCAGCATCCTCGTCTTGCGCGTCGCGCTGGAGCGCGTGGTGGGCAAGGCCAAGCTCGGCCAGCACCGGTCCGTGGAGGACCTCGGACGGGTGGTCGAGGGCCTCTGGAGGCGCGGGGCTCCGGGAGACGACCGCGCCATCGAGCAGATCCTGGCCGCGAACCCCCGCGTCCCCACGCCCGCGTGGCTCGCGGGGCCGGGCGGAACGCGCCTGGTGTGCGCGCTGGGGGAGCCCGACGTGGGTCCCGCTGCAGCGCTGGTGGCCGGTGAGTACTGGAACGCGGGGGTGCCCGAGGAGCGCCTGGCGAGCGCGATGCGCGCGTCGACGGCGCTGGTGGGGGCGCGCGACGGCGAGGGACACCTGATCGCCACGGCGCGGGCGCTGAGCGACGGGGTGCGGAGCGCCTGGGTGGGGGACGTGTGCGTCGCGCGCGCGTGGCGCGGGCGCGGACTGGGGCAGGCGGTGGTCGGGCTCCTGCTCGACCACCCTCGGGTTCGCGCGGTCGATCGCGTACGGCTGAACACCCGCGACGCGCAGACCCTCTACGAACGCTACGGCTTCGTCGAGACGGCGAAGGAGGTCCGGCCGTATCCGTCGGCCGAGATGGTGCTGCGCCGGTGAGGAGCGGCGCCGGGGTCGATGCTAGGCTGCCGGCTTCGCTCGCATGATCGCGTCCTTCGCACGTAGGCTCGCTCTGCCCGCCGTCGCGCTCGCCCTGGCGGCCTGCGGTCACTCTGCGACAGGCGCCGGGTACCAGGCGGACGGCTCCACGCCCGACGCCGCGCACGACGCCCCTCCCGGGGACGCCGAGTCGACCGGCGGTGATGCCTCCTCCACGCCCGATGCCTCCAGCGGTGACGACAGCGGGAGCCCGGAGGAAGACGCGGGGGAGGACGCGGCAGAGACTGGCCCGATCCAGACGTTGTGTGTCGGCCTCGGGGCGGCGTGCAAGGACTCGACGACCTGCCTCTGCGGCGTGGGGAGCGGCTGCACCTTCGACAACGTGGCCTGCACCAACGGCAAGTGCACGGTCGCCTACCCCGTCGCGCTCGACGCCGGCGAAGCCTGCTGCGCTTCGTGCCAGGGTACCTACGACTCCTGCACGGGCTCCAGCACCTGTCTCTCGCAGTGGACCGCCTGCAACGACACGTGCGGCGTCGGCACGTGCCCGGTGCTGTGTCTCGCCGCCCTCAGTCCTTCGGGCGGTCCGTAGAGCTGCTGCCGCCGCGCCCCTCGTCGCGCCCGAAGGTGATGCGATCCCACACGCGCTCGTGGAGGAAGTAGAGCCCCACCTTGGCGACGCCCTCGATCCCGCCGATCGAGAGCGCCAGGTCCCACCGGCCCGTGAAGAGCAGGACCAGCACGCTCGTGCCGGCGCTCCCGAGCAGCCGCCAGGAGATGGCCTTGGCCAGCGCGCGCGCGTTTCCACCGTACCGGACCATCCCGATCAGCCTACCCCGGCCTGTTCTCTTCACCGGAACAGGTGGCAGGTGAAGCAGTCCTTGGCGTTGGGCTCGTGACCCCTCTTGTCGGTGTGACACGCCAGGCACTGCTCGCGGCTGGGCATCGACTTGACGTGAGGGTCGTGGCACGAGGTGCAGTTCGCGGCGTGCTTCGCCGCGGCGTGCAACCCGCGGCCACCCATGTCGTTGTGGCAGCTGGTGCAAGTGGGCACGGCGAAGCGGTGGGGCTGGTGGCAGTTCTTGCACTCGGCGTGCGTCGGCCCGCGCTCCTTGACGCTCTGGACCTTGGCCGCGTGGCACGTGCTGCACCGCGACCACCACGCGGCCCCCGCGCCCGGCGGCGCAGCGTGCGGCTGGTGGCACTGGGTGCACTGGTGCTTGCTGCCCATCGCGCTCGCCACCTCCGGCGCATGGCACTCGCTGCAGGCCTTCTTGTTCCGCGCGTCGTGCGGCTGGTGACAACCCGTGCACTCCTTGGCGTGCGCCGAGGCCGGCGGCCACATCGCCGCCACCGCCACCTTGTCGGCGTGGCAGGTGGCGCACTGACCGGGCGCGGTGCTCGCCGGGGTGTGCGGCTGGTGGCACGAGCGACAGGCGGCGTGCTTCTCGTTGGGCGGGTTGAACTTGGCGGCGACGTCCTCGTGGCACTTCAGGCACGCGGCCTGCGGGACGCCGGGCTCGCCATGGAACGTGTGGCAGCCCTTGCAGTCCGTCTGGTGGGGGATGTGCGAGAACGGCTTGTCCGCCGTGTCGAAGAGCGCCCCGTGGCACCTGGTGCACGTGCCGGCGACGTCCGTGACGCGGAACTGGTGCGGCTGGTGACACGACGTGCACACCTGGTGCTTCGGCGGCCCCGCGGTCGCGACCAGCTTCGCCTTGTCGGCGTGGCAAGTGCCGCAGATGTTGGGCGGCGGCAGCGGATTGTTGTGGGGCTTGTGGCACGTGAAGCAGCTGTCCTTCGCGTGCCCCTCCGGTCCGTCGCGGGCCACCTGGGTGACCTCGGTCGAGTGGCAGCGGGCGCAGGACGTCCTCGTGTCCTCGGGCTTCGGTGCGTGCGGGTTGTGGCACGACGTGCAGTCCTTGTGGCGCTCGGGGGCGAGCATGACGTGCTTGCCCTTGGTGTCCGCGTGGCATTTCAGGCAGACCGCGCCGCCCGGAGGCGGGCCGTGCACCTCGTGGCAGTCGACGCACGCCTTGTGCTGCGGCGGGCTACGCGTCTGGAAGAGGCTCGTCTCCTCCTCGTGGCACTGCATGCACCCGCTCGGCTCCGCCTTCCACGTGTGCGGGGTGTGGCAGCTCGCGCAGTTCTTGTGCTTGAGCGCCGTGGTCTGCACCACCGCGCCGTCCCCCAGCAGGCCCTTGGCGTTCTTCTGGTGGCAGTCGACGCAGCGCTGGAGCGCGGTCGCGACGGGCAGGTGCGGCTTGTGGCACCCCTCGCACTTGCGGTGCTCCTCCGGTCCGGTGCGCTGCTCGTTCACCACCTGGAAGTTCTCGAACTTGTGGCACGCGGCGCAGACGGGCTGGCCTTCGGGGGCCTTGAGCTTGATGCCGTGCGCGTTGTGACACAGCTGGCAGGCAACGCCGGCGTGCAGCGCGTGCTCGTTGACCTCCTTCATCGGACGGACCGGCACGCCCCCGGCGGACGCCAGGAGGTCCTTGGTGCTGTCGTGGCACTTCGCGCAGGCCACGGTCGTCGGCTCGCGCACGTTCTTGGGCGAGGCGGCGTAGCTGTGGCAGGAGAGGCACGTCTCCGCCCCCACCGTGGTCGCCTTGTGGAGCCGCTGGTCCTCGTGGCACTTGAGGCAGACCTTCTCTGGCGCCTCCGTCGCGTGGATGTTCGAGACGTGGCACGAGAGGCAATCGACCTTCTTCGCGTCGCGGTGCTCGCGGTGCCCCGCGGTCGCGGCCACGAGCCGCCACTCGGCCGGGCGCTTCTCGTGGCAGCCCGAGCAGTCCTTGGCGGTCACCGCGCCGTGGGCGACCGGCCTGGCGTTCTTCGTGTATGTGTCCACCACCAGGCGGAGGCCTGTCGCGAGGGACGTCTCGTGGCAGTCCTGGCACGCGACGCCCTCGTGGCCCTTGGCGTGGAAGTCCGCCTGCGCGCCGCGGGTCGGCTCGTGGTGACAGCTCGACGCGCAGAACTTCGGGTCGTGCTCGGCCCGCCGCTCCTCGCCGAACAGCACCAGCGCCCAGATCGCGGCGGCCACAACCACGGCGATGCGAAGGACGGGGCGGCTCCACGCCCGCCGCCCCCCCGAGGGGATGCCGGCCCCCGGGGTCTGACCCATGCTCATGGGATGCCCCGCGCGCGCCGCCGGTCGAGCTGGCGAGCCTTGAGGACGAGGGTGATGAGGAGCAGCCCGGCCAGAGCGAGCGCCGCGTAGTAGCCACGCCGCTCGGTCCTGCGGTCGCGCTCGGCGCTGGCCACCAGTGACAGCGCCTCGGAGGCGGCCTGGTCGATCTCTCCCACCACCGCCTCGACGCGCGCCGGGTCCAGCGTGTGGACCACGCTCCGCACCTTGGTCTCCGCCGTCGCGACGCGGTCGAGCGCGTAGCTGGCGCCCGAGACCCGCAGCCCCTCGGCACGCGCGTTCGCCACCCCCTCGCGCGCCTCGGAGGCACGCGCCCGCGCGCCGCGCAGCAGACCCGCGATGTCGTCGGCGACCTTGCGAGGCTTCTCGTCGTGGCCGTGGCACTTCATGCACGTCGCGTCGGGGCCGGTGCCGACCATCAGCGCAGTGGCGGGCGTGACGTCGTGGTTGCTGTGGCAGGCCACGCACTGGGCGAGCCCGCGCTTGCGGAAGCCCTGGGAGTGGGGGCTCTGCTCGAAGAGCTGCATCTCCTGCTCGTGGCAGCGCCCGCACGCGTGGGCCACCGACGCGGCGTCGGGCGGCGCCGAGGCGTGCGCGCCGTGGCAGCCGGTACAGGTGGGCGCGTTCGGGTTGCCGGCGGCGAACGCCTTGCCGTGCACGCTCGCCTCCCACTTCTCGAACTGGTCGGTCGGGATCTGGTAGCGCGCCATGCGATCGCGATCGGCGTGGCAGCCCCTGCAGAGCTTCGCCACGTTCGCGCGGTTGACGGGCGAGAGCGGGGAGGCGGGCGAGATGACGTCGTGCTTGCCGTGGCAAGAGGAGCAGTCCGGCGCTGCCGGGTCCCCAGCCGCCGTGAGCTTGCCGTGGAGGCTGATGTTGAAGAGCGCCGCCTGCCCGACCGCCAGGCGTCCGTTGATCTGGCGGATGAAGGCCGCGTCGCTGTGACAGCCGCCGCAGATCTGCGGCACCTCGGAGTGGGTGGGGTGCGGGCGGAAGCCCATCGTCGCGTTGTGGGCTCCCACGGTCGGATCGCGAGGGTCGCCCCCATGGCACCCGACGCATCCAATGCGGTCGTCGCGGTGGGCGCTGTGCGAGAACTCCTTCGCCGGCGTGCGGAGCTTGGCGTCCGCCAGGTTGGCGTGGCAGGAGGCGCAGCTGTTCGCGGCCTCGATCGGCGAGGGGAGCGCCCGGCCCCGCGCGGCCGCAAGACCCGTCGCGCTGGCCGAGGCGGCAGGGTTCGTGGGCGGAGCCGCGGCAGGCGCGGTCGACGCCCACCCCACGACGGCGAGGACGCACGCGAGCACGGCGAGGAGGAGGCGGTCAGTAGAGCGCACGGATGGACAGGAGGATGAAGGAGAGGAGGAGCACCCAGGCCAGCCCGGCGGTCAGCCTGGAACCACGGCGATCGATGAACGGCAACGCAGCGATGCCGATGAGGAGCAAGCACGCCGCGCCGATGAGGAAGCGCGGACCCTCGATTCCCAGCAGCTCCTTCGGGGCGGCACGCACGATGGCGTGAGCGGGGAGGAAGTACCAGGGAGGCAGGGCACCCGGCGGTGAGGGGAGCCGCGAGTCGGCGGCGGGGCCGAGGGGGCGGTCGACGAAGGTCGCGAGGGTCAGGACGACCACGAGGACGCCGGTCATCGCGACGGCCTGGCGGACGAAGAAATCCGGGTAGAGCGGGATGGCGTCGGTCTTCGCCGCGTCCACCTTTCCCGGAGGCTTGCGGGAGAGCACGAAGAAGTGGGCCCCCACGATCGCCGTGACGGCGGCGGGGAGCACGGCCACGTGGAAGCCGAAGGCGTGCGCGAGCGTGTTGGAGGTCACCTCGTCGCCGCCGCGCATCAGGTGCTGCAGCCACACGCCGATGACGGGGAAGTAGTGCGCGAACTCGCTCCCCACCCGCGCGTCGGTGTAGGCCCGCTGACTCCACGGCAGGATCGCGCCCGTGAACGCCAGCCCCAGGCCCAGCACGAGCAGCACCAGGCCGCTCAGCCAGCTCAGCTCCTGGGGCGGGCGGTAGCTCCTTCGCGCCAGCACGGTGAACAGGTGCAGCAGCAGGGACGCGATGAACAGGTCGGCGCTCCACGCGTGGACCGCGCGGATCAGGTGTCCGTAGGAGATCTCGCCGACGATCCGCTCCACCGACTCGTGGGCCTGCGCGGCGTCCGGGCGGTAGTAGACCGTCAGCAGCACGCCGCTCAGGATCTGGAGCAGGAGCAGGAAGCCGGTGATGCCGCCGAGGTAGAAGATGAAGCTGCGACGCGGGGCGCGGTGCTCGGCCAGCGACGACGAGATCGCGGTCCAGCCGAGGCGGTCGCGCAACCAGGCGAGGGGTCCGGCGGAGGGGGTGTCGGCGCTCATCCCGGCCTCACGAGGACGGCGCCCTCGGCGATGGTGACGGTCAGCTCGTCGAGCGGGCGCGGCGGGGGCCCGGCGACGTTGGTGCCGTCGAGGGCGTACACGCCGCCGTGACACGGGCACTCGAACCGTTTGTGCTCGGACGAGTACTGGACGACGCACTGCAGGTGGGTGCAGAGGGCGGAGAACGCCCGCACCTCGTCCGCCGTGCGGATGACCAGCACCGGTCGCTGGGCGACGAGCACCGTGCGCACGCTGCCCACCGGGAACTCCTCGAGCTTGCCGACGGGGGTGGGTCCCGCACCGGGCTCGGCAGGAGGCTCCAGGTAGCGCACGACGGGATAACCTCCCGCCACGGCGAGTGCCGCCGCGCTGCCCCCCACCGCCACGGCCAGGAAATCACGTCGTGGCAGGTCCTTGCGCTCACCGTCCGAAGGCATGCTCTCGAGGTCCTCCGCGCCGCTTTCCTGGTAGCGCTGCCTTGCACGTCCCAAGCCGCCAGCTCGACCTGTCGATGGTCGCTTCGTGCCCGCGATGAAGCGAGCTTTCGGGCAGAACCTCGCGCCAGTCGCGTGCTGATTTGACGCCAGGGTGCAAGCTCTGCGCGGCCCGCGACCTCGTACCTGCAGAGTTAGCGCCCGCAGAGCCGTCCGGAGGGCGGGGGCATGTGCGTTGCTTGGAGGGTTCCCAAATGGGAGCCCGTCTGCTCGCGGTTCTGGCTCCCCTCATCGCCATCGGGTGCGGCATGGGGGACGAACCTCGACGTCTGCACACGACCGCTCCCCCACCGGAGGCCTCCGGCACCATCACCGTCGACCCGAGGCAGCCTCTGCTGCCCACCTACCCCTGCTCACGCTGCCATGCAGGGCGCGCCCCGGACACGCGCGAGCGTGCGTTCACCGAGTTTCATACCCAGAGGATCCTGCGTCACGGGACCCTCGGCGGCTGGTGCTACCGCTGCCACACCAAGGACAACATCGACCAGCTGCACTTGGCCGACGGAACGCTGGTCAGCTTCGACCAGGCGTTCGAGCTCTGCGGCTCCTGCCACGGCGACAAGCTCCGCGACTGGAAGGACGGCATCCACGGCCTGACCACGGGCTTCTGGCTCGGGGACCGCGTGCGCCGCTCCTGCACCGCGTGCCACGACCCGCACAGCCCCGCCTTCCCGCTGATGACCCCGGAGCACCCGCCCGCGTGGCCGCGCACGATGCCCCCCCCACCGACCCCCGAGGAGAGCCATGGCGCGGAGTGACCAGCACGATCCCATCTGCTCCCCGGAGGAGCGGGTCGAGAAGCTCGTGGAGACGCGCCTCGCCGAGAACGGCACGCGCCGGACGTTCCTCAAGCTCTTCGGGCTCGGCGTGGCCGCGACCGCCGCCGCCACCGGCTGCGGCAAGAGCGCGCCGACCACCGAGGAGTTCTTCCGGCAGCACTACAAGAAGCTGACCGACGACGACAAGGCGCGCATCTTCCGGCGCATCGAGGAGCAGACGCTGGCCCGCACCGGCGTCGCCACCCACATCTCGGACCCCCCGCCGATCGACGGCGTCGAGTTCGCCTATGCCCTCAACCTCTCGGTGTGCAACGGCAGCCGCCGGTGCGTGGAGGCGTGCGCGCGGGAGAACAACCTGCCCGACGATCCCGAGATCCGGTACATCCGCGTGTTCGAGATGGAGGCCGGCTCCCTCGACTTCGGCGAGTCGACGCCCAACTACCGCGACGACACCGTCCCGGCGAAGGGCAAGTTCTACCTGCCCGTGCAGTGCCACCAGTGCGACAACCCGCCGTGCGTGAGGGCGTGCCCCGTCGGCGCCACCTGGAAGGAGCCCGATGGCATCGTGGTCATCGACTACAGCTGGTGCATCGGCTGCCGCTTCTGCGTCGTGGCCTGTCCGTACTTCGCGCGCCGCTTCAACTGGACGCAGCCCACCGTGCCCCCGGAGCGCATCAACCCCAACCAGGGCTACCTGTCGAACCGCCCGCGCTTCAAGGGCGTGGTCGAGAAGTGCACGTTCTGCCTGCACCGCACCCGGAAGGGGCGCATGCCGGCGTGCCTCGAGGCGTGCCCGACCGGGGCGCGCAAGTTCGGCAACCTGAACGATCCCAACAGCGAGATCCGCAAGATCATCGAGCGCAAGCGCGTCTACGTGCTCAAGGAGGATCAGGCGACCCTCCCGCGCTTTTACTACTTCTTCTCCTGAGGAGAGAGCATGAGCGCCATCCTCAGCTTCCCCCGGTTCATGCTCGCCACGGCGGGCGCCATGGTGCGCGGCAGCAGCCGGTACTACCTGTGGCTGCTGTTTCTCGTGAGCTGGATCGTGCTCGGGGTCGTCGCCTATCTGCACCAGCTGCAGGTGGGGCTGGTCGCGACCAACATGGTCGACCAGGTCCCCTGGGGGGCCTACATCGCCAACTTCACGTACCTGGTGGGCATGGCCGCCGCCGCGGTCATGCTCGTCATCCCCGCGTACGTCTACCACGACCACGCGCTGCACGAGGTCGTCATGCTCGGCGAGCTCCTCGCCGTGGCGGTGCTGACGATGTGCCTCGCGTTCGTAATGGTCGACATCGGTCGGCCCGACCGCTTCTGGCACCTCATCCCCGGCATCGGCCGGTTCAACTGGCCCGCGTCCATGCTGTCGTGGGACGTCATCGTCCTCAACGGCTACCTGGCGCTGAACCTCTACATCACGACCTACCTGCTCTACGCCAAGTTCCGCGGCCGGGAGCCGAACCGGAAGATGTACCTCCCGTTCGTGTTCCTCTCGATCGGCTGGGCGATCAGCATCCACACCGTCACGGCCTTCCTCTACAGCGGCATGGGCGCGCGCTCGCACTGGAACGCGGCCATCCTGGCGCCCCGCTTCCTGGTCTCCGCCTTCGCGGCCGGGCCCTCGCTCATGATCATCGCCCTGTCCGAGGTGCGCGACCGCATGAAGTTCCCGGTGAAGGACGCGGCGCTGAACCGGCTGCGGCAGATCGTGGCCATCACCATGCTGATCAACCTGTTCTTCTTCTTCTCGGAGATCTTCACGGAGCTCTACAGCTTCAAGGAGCACGCCGCCTCGATGCGGTACCTCCTGTTCGGGCTCGAGGGTCACCACAAGCTGGTCCCCTACATCTGGACCGCCATCGCCCTCGACGTCTTCGCCGCCGCCGTCTTCGTCACGCCGAGGCTGTACCGGAACCCCATGGTCCTGCGGGCAGGCTGCGCGGCGGCCATCGTGGGCGTGTGGGTCGAGAAGGGCATGGGCCTGGTCATTCCCGGCTTCGTCCCCACGCCGCTCGGCGAGATCGTGGAGTACGGCCCGAGCTTCACCGAGTTCTGCGTCTCGGCGGCCATCTGGGCGATGGGCGCGCTCATCTACACGCTCCTGCTCAAGGCCGCCGTGCCCATCGAGCTGGGCACGCTGCGCCTCAACCCCCCTCCCCCGGAGCCCGCCGAGTGATGCGCCGGCTCGTCCCCCTCACCCTCCCCGCTCTCGTCGGCCTCCTCGCGATGGCGTCCTGCCAGGACGAGGCGCACCCGGCGCCGGTCGTGGCCGTGGAGCCGCCGGTCGCGTCCCCCGAGGCCATCCCGGATGCGCCGGTGAGCGGGCGCATCCACGGCGCGCCCTTCGTGCTGCGCGACGCGCGGTACGTCATCGATCGCCGCACGGGCTACGCCCACACGGACATCGCGCTGTCGTCCGGCACCACGGAGACGGCCTGCGCACCGGTCTCTCCGCCGACGTCCACCACGGTCTGGCTGCGGCTCGAGGGCCCCGACCGCATCGAGTCGACGAACGCCCGGGTGGGCCCCGGAACGCCCGGGCGATGGAGCGTGCACTACCAGGTGTTCGAGGAGAACGCGTGGGTGGGCGTGGGCAACGGGAGCGCGGTGGTGAGCCTGCACGAGCCGGGGCCCGACGGGCACCTGTCGGGCGGGCTGGCCGTGTGCTTCTCCGACGAGTCGAAGAGCTGCGTCTCGGGCTCGTTCGAGGCCGTGGCCTGCCCCTCCCGCCTGGACCAGACCGTCCGCGGGACGCTGCCGCCCGAGGCCATCCCGCCCGCGTACCTGCAGCGCGTCCTGCTCGACGCGGGTCCGCCGTAGGCCCCCGACGCAGGCGTCATGGCCGCACCCGTGACGCTCGTGGCCGCGGCCATGACGCTCGTGCCCGCGATCAGGACGCTCGTGGCCGCAGCCATGGCGCTCACGGCCCCGGCCACAGCCCTCACGCCCGCGCTCATGGCGCGGATGCCCGTACCCTCGACGCTCATGGCCGCAAGCATGACCGCTCGTGCCCCCACCCATGAGCCTCGTGGCGCGGGGGAGGACCGTCCTGCCTGCGGCCTCGAAGCTCAATCCCGCGGCCACGAGCTCGAAGACCGCGCCCCTCCGCGTCACGGCCGCGTCCGCGACGCTCGTGGCTCAACCCACGTGGGCTGGCCGCCCGAGCCATGGCGCTCGTGGCTTTCGCCCTCGGTCTCCCCTGCGCACCCCTCCGCGAGCCGCGTCCGTCCTTGCCCGCCGTGGACGCGGGCATGCTCGACGACGCCCCGCCCTCGAACGACACGGCCGCCCCCCTCCCGCCCGGTGCCGCGCCCGCGAGTGACGAGGCTGCGGCCATGCAGGTCGCGCGCGCGCTCCCGTGGAGCCCCTCAGTGGCTATGGCACTCGTTGCACTCGGTCTTCGGGCGGCGCCCGGCGACGTGGCACTCGTGGCAGAGGATGTTCTTGTGCTTCTCGATCTTCAGGTGCTTCTCGGGTGTCTGCCACGGATGCCAGTCCTCGGACACGGGGCCGATGGCCGGCGTCCCGGTGGGCGAGAGGGGGCCGCGCTGCGGCTGCGTGTGACAGACGGTGCAGTCCGAGACCAGCACCCTGCCCTCGGGCGAGACGTGCTGGTTGTCGTGGCAGCGGAAGCAGCCCGCCGAGTTCCGGTGGCCGAGGTTCGAGGGGTAGGTCTTCCAGCTGACCTTCATCTCCGGGAAGACGTTGGCGTCGTAGATGTCGACGAGGCCCTTGATGAGCGTGTTCACGTCCTGCGCGCGTGTCGCGAGGACATCGGGGTACTTCTCGGCGTAGAACGCGCGCACGCTCTTGGCGATCCCCGCGTGCGCGAACTCGCGCGTCGAGTACTCCCCGGAGAGCGTGTCGACCGACACCGACTTCACGTAGGGCAGCGACGCCGGGACGACCCCGGCTGCCAGGGCGCGATCGATCGCGACATCGGGCGTCTCGAAGGCGTGCGCCGGTCGGTTGTGGCAGTCGATGCAGTCCATCGTCCGGTGCGCCATCCCCGGCAGCGCTGCCGGGTCGACGGGGTTGAACTTGCGGAAGTACTCCGTCGCGGTCCCGTCGGGGCGCTTCACGCGGACCCAGGGGATGCTCTGCAGGTGGTCGTCGTCAGCGACGTAGGTGACCTCGTTCTCGACGGCCATGTGCCAGTGGATGCCAGTCCCGTAGGGCCCCGCCCCGCCGCCGATCTTGATGAACATCGAGATCTGCTCGGGGGTCGCCTTCTCGTCGTACCGGAAGTGCGGGCGCTGGTAGAGCTGCGAGCCCCACGGCTGCTCTGACCAGTGGCACTCCTGACAGGTCTCCTTCGCCGGACGTAGACCCTTGATGGGGGTCGGGATGGGCGTGTCGTACGAGTGGAAGATGACCCCGGCCAGCTGCTTGACGCCGTTGGCCTTGGAAGCCACGTACGAGCCCGCGCCTCCGCCCACGTGGCACTCGACGCAGGCGACGTGGGCATGCGGGGAGTGCTGGTACGCCGCCATCTCCGGGCCCATCTGCGTGTGGCAGGTGCTCCCGCAGAACCCGACTGACTCCGTGAGCAGGAACGCGTTGTATCCGCTGAAGGCGAGCACCACCATCAGCACCGAGCTCGCCATGGAGATGAGCACGAAGCGGCGGCGCTGGCGCGGATCGTTGAGGTCGAGCCTCGGGAACGGCAGGGCCGTCGTCGTCCCCAGCCGACGCCGCCGGCGGGACTCGCGCCACATGCCGCCGAGCCCCAGCACCACGCCGATGAGGATCAGCGAGGGGAAGGCGACGTAGGTGATGATGCCCGCGTACGGGCTGACCCGGCGGATGCTGTACTGCCACAGCAGCGCCATCAGGACGAGCAGGACGCCGCTGAACGCGAGCGTGACGCCGGCGTAGCTGACCCAGTTGCGCCAGAGGCTGGCGCGCCTCCACCCTGGGCGCTCGGACCTCGGCCCCTCGGACTTCGGGGGGTCGGACTTTACGGGCTCGGATGTATCCGGCATCGGAGGGTCCTCTCATGCGCGCGCCATGCCGCACGACGCGCGCCGTCAAGACGGAGGGCGATACGTGCAGATTGTGCGTCAGTGCGCAAAACACGCCTCTTGGAATCAGTCGCTCCCGGCATCGGCAGGTCCGGCAAGAGAACCCGTCCAGGAGGTCGCGGGGAAGTTGCAGGAAGTCGCGTAGATCGCCTCGGCGGCGTCGAGACCGCCCGCGTCGAGGTCCCCCACGGCCGCGACCACGCCGTCCACGATGCACGAGCACAGCTCGCTCCCCGGCGGTCCCGCGCAGGCCAGCGTGTACATGTGGCCGACGCAGGTCGTGGAGCACTGGAGGAGCGGCCCTGCGGGCTCGGTGGTGGTGCCGCACTGCACGGGACAGCTCGCGACGGCCGCCCCCCCCGTGGAGAAGTGCGTCGTGTGGGCGACGACGTGCGTGGCGTCGGTCGCCGTGCCCGGGACCGCCAGATATCCGCCCGCATCGGCCTCGGCGATGAGCACCAGCACCGCGCCGGGCGAGCTTCCGCCAGGTACCTGGGAGGGATCGACGGTCAGGGTCACGGAGATCGGCGCCGCGAACTGGAGCCAGTCGGGCTCCAGCGCGTAGGGCGTGCCGACGAAGTTTCCGTCGGACGGGGCCGTTGCACCCGGAGCGAGCTCGAGGGTCAACGTGACCATGGCGCCGAGCGCGCCGCCGGGAACATCGATGCGCGTCCCATCGGCGGCGACGAGGCTCCCTCCCTCGGGGCCGATGTCTGCGGTCGCGGCGACCGTGGGCGCGGCGGGACTGGGGGAGGAGTTGCAGGCGAGCGAGCCGGTGGAGACCAGGAGGGCCAGGAGCTCACCCCATCGCGCGGACATGGCCCTCGCCGCATGCTCGCGCCGTACCATCCCGCTCCTGCTCCCTCACCGTCACTTCGGTGTCAGCTTCAGCACTGCGCCGCTCGTCCCCGTGCCCCGTTCGCTCCAGTAGACGCTCGTCGCGTCGACCGCGATGGCGAGGGGAAAGGGCTGCCCGTAGGCAAGGGTCGTCACGGTGCCGCCCCCCCGGGGCACGCTCATCACCGCCCCGCTGAGGGTGGTCCAGTAGACGCTCGTGGCGTCGACCGCGATCCGGTACGGGTTGTCCTGTCCGGTCGCGAGCGTGCTCGTGGCCCCACCGGCGAGCGGCACGCTCATCACGGCGCCGTCGGCGTAGGCGTTGGCCTGGGTGCCGGCGTTGATCCAGTACACGCTGGTCGAGTCCACGGCGAGGCTCACGGGCCGGGCGGAGGCGAGCGTCGTCGGCGTTCCTCCGTCCGGCAGCCCCTCGAGGGGCGCCTTCCTCACCGCCCCTTCGCACACGCCCCCATCCGCCAGGCAGTCCAGCGTCGCCCAGTAGATGCTGGTGGCATCCACGACGACGCTCTGCGGATCGGTCTCCCCCGAGACGAGCGTCATCGGCGTTCCTCCGCCCAGCGGCACGCTCATGACGGCGCCGCCCACGTGCGCGGTCCAGTAGACGTTCGTGGCGTTGACCGCGATGGCGAACACGTCGGGATCGAGCCCGCCCGAGGCCAGCACCGTCGCGCCGCTGCCGTCGAGGGCCGCCTTCATCAGCGTGCCGTCGCCGTTGGCCCAGTAGACGTTCGTGGCGTCCACGGCGAGCCCCATCGGCTGGTTCTGGCTCGAGGCGAGCGTGACGGCAGGCCCTCCGTGCAGGGGCGCCTTCATCACGGTTCCGTCGAGGTTCGCCGTCCAGTAGATGCTCGTGTCGTCGAGGGCGATGGCCTCCACCTCGGTCTGCCCGGACGCGAGCACGACGGGGCTCGGACCGGAGTCCTCCCCCGATGTGGCGTCCGGTGCGCCGGCGTCGTTGCCGCCGCTCTCGGCGGTGGTGGACGTCGAGCACCCTCCCGTCATCGCGAGGGCGGTGACGACGCACAGCCGCGCCCCGATCTGCCTCATCGAACCGGCACGAGCGAGCAAGCTTCACACCACATACAAAGCGCCCTTGGAACCACACTGCTGGACTTGCGCGCCCCGATTTCGGTCGCGCAGCAAATGCACCATGGCGGAAATGGTGCGTGCGCCTTCGCGCGAATCCCAGGAATAACGACGAGATCCAGGATCGCAGCCGCTGGCCTCAGCCTTGCTAAAGGCGCCAGCCATGAGGTGCATCCATGCGGAGCTTGAGTAGCGGCATCGCAATCGTTCTCCTGTCGCTGGCCACAGCATGTGGAAGCGGCAGCGCGGGCCCTGCGGGTCCGGCAGGCGAAGCTGGGGCGACGGGACCAGCTGGACCTGCGGGTCCTGCCGGCCCGGCTGGTGTAGGGGCTGATGGTGGGGTTCTCAGCCTTCTCGGAACCATCAACGGCGTCGTGACGGCGCAGGCAACAGGTCAACCCCTCGGCAACGTGTCCATCCTCGGAACCGCCGGAACACTTCCGGTGGGTGACGCAGGACCCCCGGCCGGAGCGCTGACCGCGACGACGGCGGCCGACGGCACGTTCAGCCTCACCAAGGTCCCGGTGGGTGCATACACCTTCGCCTTCTCCCGCACCGGTTACAACACGATGACGCTGGCCGGAGTCGGCGTCACGGTGTCCGGCGGGACGAACCTGGCGGTGGCCCTGGCCACCAACACGACGAGCTCCGACGGCATGGCCGTCACCGTCCAGAACAACCTGGCGGCCGGTTACGGCGCTCCCGTGACGTTGACCGCGACGACGACGGCGCCCGACGCGGACGCGGCGGCCCTGACGTACTCGTGGACGCAGACGGGCGGCACCGCGGCCACGATCACGGGCGCCAACACGAACGCCATCAGCTTCACGACGCTCACCCTGGCGTCCACGAAGCTCGAGGGCAACCAGAACCTCGTCATCAACAACACCGACGGCGGCTTCGTCCCCGGCCGCTTCGGGACGATGGGCATCTCCCAGGACGAGACCGGAAACTACGGCTTCAGCGTGACCGTGACCGACCCCGCGGGGCACACGGTGACGGCGAGCGCGTCGGTCTGGGCCACTGCGACCAGCACCGGCCTCAGCAACGTGCCGCTCGGCATCCCGGTCTACCTCCAGGGTGACAACCTGAACGACGCGGGCGCCTGGACCCAGAGCACCTGGAACTGGAGCCTCAGCGTGGCCGGCGCGTCCGGCTCGAAGGCGACGCTCGCCAACGCGACGTCGCAGTTCCCGTCCTTCACGCCCGACGTCACGGGTACCTACGTCGTGACCGAGAGCGTGGCCGGCAAGTCGCTGACCATCTACGCGGGCGACTACGACGGCATCTCGGGCGGGAGCACTGCGGGCACCGGCAACGACTACGAGGTGCAGGGCTGCACGGGCTGCCACAACGGCCCGACAACCATCCCGTACGCCGGCGTGCCCAACCCGCCGCCGGACATGTTCACGCCGTGGGCGACGACGAACCATGCGACCACCTTCGCCCGCTACATCGACGGGCAGGCAGGTCAGGAGTTCGGCCCGGCCTGCTACCAGTGCCACACCCTGGGGACCAACGCCGCCAAGAGCACGCCGAACGGCGGCTTCGACGACGAGGCCACCAAGGACAGCTGGACGCAGCCGGCACCCCTCGCGACCGGTGACTACGCCTCTCTCGTCACCAGCAAGCCCGACCTCGCGCAGCTCGCCAACGTGCAGTGCGAGAACTGCCACGGACCGCAGAAGTCGAGCGCGCACCCCGACCAGACCGTGGCCCGCATCAACTTCAGCGAGGAGGTCTGCGCGAGCTGCCACGGCGAGCTCCCCTTCGCCACGAAGGCCTCGCAGTGGAAGCAGAGCGGTCACGCGAAGCTCAGCATCGCCATCAGCGAGGGTCTCGAGAGCGGCGCGTACTGCGGCCGCTGCCACACGGCCCAGGGCTTCATCCAGTACGCACAGCAGCTCAAGGAGGCCTGGCCGAACAACCAGTACCCGTCCACCAGCGCCGGGTACCTGACCTCCGATGGCAACGTCGCCACCTACAGCGGCACGACGCAGACCAACGCGGCCACGCCGGCGTCCCTCGCCGCCCTCGGCCTCACACCGGCACAGGTCGAGCCGCAGACCTGCCAGTCCTGCCACGATCCGCACGACACCGCCGGCCTGCCGTTCCAGCTCCGCCTCTACGACACCCTGCCGAACGGCCTGCCGAACGGTCAGGGCCCCATCGCGGGCGTCGGCGCGGGCGCGACCTGCATGGCCTGCCACAACACGCGCGACGGCGAGTCGGATGACTCGACCGCCTCGACCCTGAGCGGGACGACCGCCCTCGGACGCGGTCCGCACGACCCGCCCCAGACCGACGTGCTGTTCGGCGTGAACGCCTACTTCGTTCCCGTCAGCAACCCGTCGCCGCACCTCGCGGTCAAGGACACCTGCGTCGGCTGCCACTACGCCATCCCGAACGCGGCAGAAGCAGCCCTCAAGCAGACCAACAACCACTCGTTCATCGCCGACCTGTCGATCTGCACCACGTGCCACGGCACGGGCAGCACGCTGGTCGACGGCGCGGCGCTCCAGGGTGACATCCAGGGGCAGATGCTGACGCTCGACAAGCTGATCTTCTCCAAGATCGCCGATGCCATGACGGCAGCCATCACCGCGAACACGTCGTTCATTGCCTCTGCGGAAGACACGTCGACAGGCAACTACCTGTGCGCAGCGGCTGGAACCACCGCCCCGGTCTTCACCTTCACCTCCGCTCCGTCTGCAGCGAACATGACCGAGCCGCAGCCGGTCCAGAAGTGGCGCGCGATCACCACGGTGTGGGCACCGATGTCCACGCTCAAGGGCACGACGGAATGTGCATCGACCGGCGCGCTCGCGACCACGACCTACAACGGCACGGCTCCCCTCGCCTTCACGCTCTCGAGCGTGAAGACCGGAGCGACCCCGGCGGTCATCTTCGTCGCGAACGGCATCATCGCGAAGGCCATCTGGAACGAGGCCCTCATCCACGACGATGAGACCTGGGGCATCCACAACCTGCCCTTCACGCAGTCCGTCATCAGCAACACGACCACGCAGCTCCAGACCCTGCCGTAACGTCCTCCCCAGGCAGGAAACCCCCTCGCGGCTGCCCGTCACACCGGGCGGCCGCGAGGCCTTTTGTGGACCGGAGACGATGGGGCTACTTGGTGATCGTCGCGTCCTCGATCATCACCGGGTACGAGTAGCCGGCGCCGAAGTCCTTGTCGGTGCGGACGACGCCGGTCACCACGATGACGTCGCCCACGGCCGCGGCCGCCGAGCTGGTGACGACGAGGGTGGTGTCGCCGGGAGTCTTCACGCTGCCGTCCTCCACGTGGAGCCAGTTCTTGCCCAGGATGGCGGCGTTGTACTTGGTGACGCGCCCCCGGACGGTCACCGGCTTGTCCTTCAGCGTGGCCTTCCCTGCCAGGACCTCGGCGATCGTGTGGGCGTTCGCGCCCGTGGCGCGCGGGACGGGCGGTCCGGCGGGAGGCTCCGGGGCCGCGCCCGGCATGAGGCCGGCGTGGGGGTTGCCACCCGGCGCGGCGCCCTCGGTCCCCAGCGTGCCGAAGAGGATGCGGTCGAACTTGCGCTTCAGCGTCGGGCTCTCGAAGCCCTCCATGGCCATGGGGTTGACGATGGTGATCTTGTCGCCGACGGCCAGCTTGGTCTGCGGGACTGCAGCCCACTGATCGCCCTGGGGCGTGGTCAGCCGGACGTAGGTGTAGCTCGCGGCGTCCATCGTCTCCGCGACGGTTCCCGTGACGGGCGCGGTCGCCGCGGGCAGGGCCGCGGAAGCTGCCGCCGGCGGGGCCGCAGCCGTGGCCGAGGGCTCCGGAGCCCCGGAGGGAGCGGGCTCCCCCTTGCTGCACGCCGTGACCGCCGCGAGGAAGATGAGGCCGGGGAGGATCGCCGTTTTCATCGGGCCGTTCCTCGCACGTCCGTGGGGGCGGCGCAAACGCTGCGTCTCGGCGCGGCGAGGGCAAAGGTCGAACGACTCATCTACAGCGTGAAAAAGCCTGGATCCGTCCCCCCGCTTCCCCGGCCCCTTCCTTGCTTGGGAGAGCCGCTGACCATGTCCGCCAGTGCAAGCCGGTTCGTGCGGCGCACGACGTTCGTCCTGTCCGCGTTCGTGGTCGGCTGTACGTCGTCTCCCGGTGCGGAGGGTCCGGCCGGTCCAGCGGGCGCGACAGGACTTGCGGGCGAGGCCGGAGCGCAGGGACCGCCCTTCCAGGCCGTGGGCCCCATCGCCGGCACGGTGACGGCGGCTGCCACGGGCAAGCCGCTCGGGAACGCCACGGTCACGGACACCTGGGGGACCGCGACGACGACGACGGCGAGCGACGGGACGTTCACCATGACCCTCGCCCTGGGCGTCCACGGCCTGACGGTCGAGCGGGTTGGGTACGAGGACACGAAGGTCTATGGCGTGGCCGCGACCCTGTCGGGGACCACCCACGTCGCCATCACGATGGCCACCGACCCCTCCGAGGATGGCCCCAGCGTCGTGCTCGGCGACGTCCTCAACGCCGGCTTCGGCAACCCGGTGACCGTGACCGCGCAGGTGACCGCCCCCGACTCGAACGTCGGCCAGCTCGTCTACGCGTGGACGCAGACGGGCGGCCTTCCGGCGGCGGGCCTGACGGGCGCGAACACGACCGCGATCACGTTCACCACGCTGAAGCTCTCCGACGCCAAGCTCGAGGCCAACGCGAACGTGGTGCTCGGGGAGCACGACGGCGGGCTCGTGCCGGCGCGCTTCGGGCCGATGAGCTTCAGCCCCGACGAGACGGGCAACTACAGCTTCACCTTCACGGCGACCGATCCCGAGGGGCACGTGGCGAGCACGAACGTGCTCGTGCAGGCCACGCCGCCCTCGAGCGGCCTGCGCAACGTCCCGGTGGGCATCCCGGTCTGGATGGAGGGCGACACCCTCGGCGCGGACGGCGGGCCGCAGGCGGCGTGGAGCTGGTCGCTCGACACGAGCAACGCGACCGGGTCGAAGGCGACGCTGGCCGACGCGACCTCGCAGTTTCCCTCGTTCACTCCCGACGTGTCCGGGGCCTACACCCTGACCGAGGGCGTCTCGGGCAAGTCGGCCAACGTGTACGCGCACGACTGGGACGGCATCTCGGGCGGCGACGCCGGTGTGGGCAACGACTACGTCAACCAGGGCTGCCTGACGGCCGGGTGCCACGTCGCGCCAACGTCGATCCCCTTCAACGGCGTCGCGCCCCTCGCGCCGGACATGTTCACGCCCTGGCGGACCACCTTGCACGCCAGCACCTTCGCGAACGAGCTCGACGGCGTCACCCCGGGGGCCACGAGCGCCTGCGTCGCGTGCCACACGCTCGGCTACACCACGTTCCCGCCGGCCGCGAACAACGGCGGGTTCGCCGAAGAAGCCCAGAAGGACAAATGGACCTTCCCTGCCAGCCCCGAGGCGGGCACCTGGGACAACCTCGTCGCGACGCAGCCCGATCTCGCGCAGCTCGGCAACGTCCAGTGCGAGAGCTGCCACGGCCCGCTCAACACGCGGCTGATGCTCGGGGTCGCGCCGGAGCTCGCGGCCGACGGCGGCAGCGACAACGCGGCGGCCATGTCCTTCGGCGTCGGCGTCTGCGGAACGTGCCATGGCCAGGCGAACGCCTATCCGAAGCTCGAGCAGTGGAAGTCGAGCCCGCACGCGAACCTCGCGCTCGCCCAGGAGTTCGCCACCGTCGACGCGCGTGGGACGGGCGCCGACCACTGCGGGCGCTGCCACAGCGGCCAGGGCTACTCGCAGTACACGGAGCAGCTGGCCGCGGGCTACACGGGCTACCTCACCTCGGACGGCCTGCCCGCCACGATGGACGGGGGCACGCAGACCAACGCCGCCACCACCCAGTCGCTCGCCGCCCTCGGACTGACCAGCGCCACGGTCCAGCCGCAGACCTGCACGGCCTGCCACGATCCGCACAACGCCGCCGGCAACCCCTACCAGCTTCGCATCTACGACACGCTGCCCGGCGGGTTGCCCAATGGCCAGGGCCCCATCACGGGCGTGGGCGCGGGCGCCGTCTGCATGGCGTGCCACAACCAGCGCAACGGCGCCTTCGGCGCGCTTGCGCTGGCGAGCAACCCCACGTCCATCCCTACTCCGCACGACGGCCCGCAGACCGACGTACTCTTCGGCGTCAACGCCTTCTTCCTGCCGACCTCCGTCGCGTCGCCCCACCTCGCGGTGACCGGCACCTGCGTCGGGTGCCACTACGGCGCGCCCACCGCGGCGCAGCGCGCCCTCGGCGAGACGCAGAACCACTCCTTCGTGGCCGACCTGACGATCTGCAACAACTGCCACGGCACGCCCGATGGCGGAGACCTGGTCGACGGCCTGGCGATCGAGACCCTGGGCAAGTCGCAGATGGCAGCGCTCGACCAGCTCCTATTCCAGAAGATCGCCGACGCGCTCGGCGCCGCAGCCACGAGCGGCGGCTACACGGTGACCTCCGCCGAGGACACCGCGACGGGCGACTACCTCTGCGCGTCGGCGGGCACGGGAGCCCCGGCGTTCGTCTTCACCGTCGGTCCGTCCGCCGCCGCCATCACCGAGCCGCAGCCTCCGGCGGAGTGGCGCGCGCTCACCACGCTCTGGATCACCTATCCCACGCTGAAGGGGACGCCGGAGTGCACTTCGGCGGGAGCGCTCGCTGCGACCACCTACGGCGGCTCGGCGCCGATCTCCATCGGTCTGAACAGCACCAAGGTGGGCGCTCCCCCCGCTCCCCTCTTCCCGCCTGGCAGCATCATCGCCCAGTCCGTCTGGAACGAGGCGCTGCTCCACGACGACCAGACGTGGGGCATCCACAACCTTCCCTTCTTCCAGAGCGTCGTCCCGGCCACGATGGCGCAGCTGAAGACCCTCCCGTAGCCCGACCCTCGCGCCCCTCATGCCCCTGCCTACCCCCACCCGCTCGATCACGGCGCTCGCCGCGCTGGCGTCCGCGGCGTGGCTCGCGAGCTGCTCGGTCTCGCGCCAGCAGCCCGCGCCGGCAGGAGCGCACCCGGCGGGGTGGGCGACCGTGGACGCCGACGGCGTCGTGCAGACCGGTGATCCGAACTTCCACGGGACCTGGCTGCGCACGAACGGGTTTCCCCTCGACCGGTGCCAGCAGTGCCACGGCGACGACTTCTCCGGAGGTGCCGTCGGCGTGAGCTGCATGCAGTCGGGGTGTCACTCGGCGCCCGACGGACCCATCGGGTGCACCACGTGCCACGGCAGCCAGGGCACCCCGCGCCCGGCGACCGGCGCGCACTGGGCGCACCAGAAGTTCTGCGACACCTGCCACCAGGTCCCGGTGGAGACGGCCGCGGACGTCCAGCGTCACGCGAGCGGCGACGCGTCCACCATCGTCCGCTTCGGCGACCTGGCCGTGCAGGGGGCCGCCGCGACCACGCCGCCGACCTGGGACCCGAACGCGCAGGTGTGCTCCAACACCTACTGCCACGGCACGGCCTCTCCGGCGTGGACGAGCGGCGCCCAGATCCAGTGCGACGGCTGCCACCAGGCGCCGCCCTCCGATCACGCGAAGTGGTCGCGCGTGGCCACGAGCGACACGGCCTCCTGCACCACGTGCCATCCCCCACCGACGGCCTCGACCCACGTCGACGGACAGGTCGAGCTCACCGCGTCGTGCACCGCCTGCCACGGCTCGAACGGGCACGCCTACCCACCGCTGTCGCTCGACGGCTCGAACGATCCCACCACGCGCGGCGTGGGCGCCCACGTCCAGCACCTCGACGGGACGCTGACCGACCGCTCCACGAATCCCCTGCCCTGCGAGGACTGCCACGTCGTCCCGAGCAGCGTCGTGCAGCCGGGTCACTTCGACCAGCCGCAGGCCCAGGTCGTGTTCCCCTGGTCGGGGCAGTACGGGACGGCCGGCGCCCTCTCGCCCCCGCGGGACGCGTACGACGCGACCAACGGCACGTGCAACGTGTGGTGCCACTTCAACCGTACCCCCGATACCGACGCGGGCCCCGGCCGGGATCCGACGTGGACCGACAACACCGGCGACAACATCCAGTGCAACGCCTGCCACGACTTCCCGCCCGTCACCTGCCGCAACGGTGACCTGCACCCGAGCCTGCCCGCCGGCGCGACCGTCGCGGTCTGCCAGCTCTGTCACGTCTTCTCCAAGCCCACCCACGTCAACGGGGTCGTGGACTTCCGGCCATGAGACCGCTAGCCCTCCGCGCCGGCGTGGTCCCCGTCGTCGTCCTGGTGGCGACGACGCGGTGGGCGTCGGCCGATCCCTACCGGCTCGGCGTCGATGCCGTCGGCTACACGCAGGCGCCGCAATCTCCCGTGGGGCTCATCGTGCTCCAGGGGGAGGACAAGGCGCACCCGTGGGTCGACGCCGAGGCCCTCGTGTGGGCCGGCAACGGCTCCGGCGGCCAGACCGCCGGGGTCGACGCGCTGACCATGATGGTGCGGCTGCACGATCCCTCCAACTGGGCCGAGCTCCGTCTCGGCCGCCAGTTCGAGACCGCGGGCGCGCTGCGCCCCATCCACTTCGACGGCGCGACGGCCCGCGCGCGCGCCCCGACGGGCACGAGCGTCGAGGCGTTCGGCGGCGTGCCCGTGGTCACGCAGCTCGCCGGGTACAAGTCGGGGGACTGGGTCTCGGGCGGCCGCATCGGGCAGTCCCTGGGCCGCGACACGAGCTTCGGCGTGTCGTACCTGCAGCAGCGCGACCAGGGCGCGGCCTCCTACGAGGAGGCCGGCTTCGACTTCGCGTCGTCGCCCGTGAAGTGGTTCGACCTCGCGACCCACGGCGTCTACGACCTCATCGACCCCGGACTCGCCGAGGCGGGCGCGTCGCTGGCCGGACGCTTCGGCGATCTGCGCCCCGAGATCTACGCCACGCACCGGTCGCCCTCGCGCCTCATCCCCGCGACCTCGCTCTTCTCCGCCCTCGGCGACACGCCGGCGGACACCTTCGGCGCCGCCGTCCGGTGGCGGATGTATCCGCGCCTCGATCTCCTGCCGATGGTGGCCGCCCGCGACACGGCCGGCGACGTCGGCGTCGACGCCACCCTCCGCGCCACGCTCCGCCTCGACGACAAGGGCGACGGCGCGGTCTCGCTGGAGGGACGACGCCAGGGGTCGGGCCCCGACCGGTGGACCGGCGCGCGCCTCGCCTTGCGCCTACCGCTGACCAGGCGGATCGGCGCCTCGACGGAGCTCGAGCTCGTGACCCCGGACGATCCGCGCGGACGCGGCGCTCTGTGGCCGTGGGGACTGGTCGCGATGCACTGGTCGCCCATCGACCACTGGGACGTCTCCGGCGCGATGGAGGCGGCCGCGACGCCCACGAGCCGGGGCGAGCTCAACGCCCTCGCGCGCCTCAGCTGGGTCTGGGGGTCACGATGAACCGGCGGTGGAAGAGCGGCTCGATGCTCCTGCTGTTCGCGCTGCTCCTCGCGGCGTGCGCGCAGGTGCTGGGCATCCGGCCCGCCGCGCGCAAGGCCTTCCCGCACCACAAGCACACGGCGCAGGGCGGCATCAGCTGCGTGCAGTGCCACGAGGGCATCACCACGGCGACCGACAAGGACCCGCTCCACCTCCCGGACACCGCCAAGTGCGTCAGCTGCCACGCCAAGCCGCACGACTCGCACGAGTGCAGCAACTGCCACGGCCTCGAGACGACGCGGGCCGAGGCGCAGATGGACCGCGACAACCTCCGGTTCAAGCACTCGACGCACTACATGCGGCTCAAGGGCAACTGCGCCTACTGCCACCAGGGCGTCGAGATCGACGCGGAGCACGTGATCCCGCCCATGGCGGTGTGCCTCACCTGCCACGAGCACCAGGAGGAGTTCGCCGAGGGCCACACCTGCGACCGGTGCCACAAGGACATCCGCGGCGAGGGAGTGCGGCCCTCCAGCCACATCGCGCACGACGGCGACTGGCTCCACGAGCACGGCAACCGTGCGTTCTCGTCGAGCGAGCTGTGCGCCACCTGCCACGCGCAGAAGTTCTGCGGGGGATGCCACGGACGAACTGTGCCCATCCTGCCGGAGAAGATGGCGTTCGACGATCCGCTGCGGGCCGGCGTGCACCGGGCCGGGTTCCTCGCCCGCCACTCGCTCGAGGCGCGGACGCAGCCGGGTCTCTGCACGACGTGCCATGACACGTCGAGCTTCTGCGAGAACTGCCATGCCGCCCAGAAGGTCGACGTCGGCTCCGGCGGTCCCAGCCCTCACCCCTCCGGCTGGGTGGGGCTCCGGGGGGAGTCCAACGACCACGGACCGGCGGCCTGGCGCGATCCCTCGGTCTGCGCGGCTTGCCACAGCGGCGCGGGGGAGCAGCTCTGCATCGGCTGCCACAAGGTGGGCGGCATCGGTGGCAGCCCGCACCGGCCCGGGTGGACCAGCAAGCAACGCCCCACCCTCGACCAGCCCTGCAAGTCCTGCCACCAGGGGTGAGCCCGGCGCAGGTTTCGCGCACCCGCGCAAAGCTTCCGGCGCGTCCGCATGGAAGTACTAGATTCCTCGTGCGGCACGGACTCCGCATGGGACGACCCCAAATCATGGCCATTCGACTCTCCCCGACGCTGATCATGCCCGCCGCGCTCGCCGCAGCGGTCGCCGCCTTCCTCGTGCTCGATCGCGCTCCGGCCGCCGCCACCATCACGGCTCCTGCCCCCGTCGAGACCGCCGCCGTCGGCGCCGACCAGATCCCCGACATCCCCGACACGACCGAGACGATGGGCGGCGGGGAGCAGCAGCTGCCGCCGAATCATCCGCCCATCGACGGGATGGGCGCCGGCCGCGCGGGCGCCGTCCACGGCGCGCCCGGAGGCGACGAGGCCGCCGAGGCCGGCAACCTCGACTGGAAGGCCCCGCCGGAGTGGACCGTCGCGCCGAACACGAGCTCGATGCGCCTCGCGACGTACCGTGTGGCCGACGCGACCGAGCTGACCGTGGTGCGCGCGGGCGGCTCGACCGACGCGAACATCGAGCGCTGGCAGGGTCAGTTCCAGGGCTCGCCCGTGACCGAGCGCAAGGAGAAGACCGCGCACGGCATCAAGATGACGGTGGTCCACATCGCAGGCACCTTCGCCGGCGGGGGCATGAGCGCGACGCCGGGAGCGTCGGCCGAGTCCCACGCAGGCTGGACGATGCTGGCGGCCATCGTCGAGCCGGGCGGGACGCCGTACTTCTTCAAGATGCTCGGACCCTCGGCGCAGGTGGACCACGCCCGCGCCTCGTTCGAAAAGATGCTCGACGGGCTCACCGTGGAGAGCCCACACTGAGGCGGCAAGCCCCGGGAGGGGACATGAAACCGACCGAGATCCGGGCCGAGCTACTCGGCCAGCACGCGCAGATCCGCACCCTCATGCAGGATATACGCGACTGTGCGGTCCGCGCGCAGCGCGGGGAGCCGGTCGGTGAGGAGCTCCAGACCAGCGTGGCACGCCTGGCCGACGCCATCGCGATGCACAACGCGCGCGAGGAGGAGCTGCTGCGCCCCATCCTCCCGACGGTGGACGCGTGGGGTCAGGTCCGGGCGGACACGATGACCCAGACGCACCAGGACGAGCACGAGGAGTTCCAGGAGGCCGTACGCGGCATCCCACGGACGTCCCGCGAGCTCGCAGGGGCGGGCGTGGAGGCGCTCTTCGACCGGATGCTCGAGCACATGGCGCGCGAGGAGCGCGTCATGCTGGCCGAGGACGTCCTGTGCGAGGACACGGTCATCGTGGAGATGGGTGGGTAGCCCCCCGCCGCACGCTACTGGAACTTGAGATCGTAGACGCCGCGGATGCCGAGGAAGAACCATTCGTGCAGCGCCTGCTGCTGGATGGAGCTCCCGGTCGTGCCGCCCTGCGCGTTCGACGCGACGCTCTGGTGGTCGTACTGGTCGAAGGCCACCGAGACGAAGGGCCCGAGTCCCAGCGCTCCGTTGAGCAGGTGGAAGTCGGCGCCCGCCTGGAGGTTGGCGAACTCCCACCCATCGACGCCGCCGCTGGCTGTGACAGGCGCCCCCGTCCCGGAGTGCGCGGCATCGGCGGTCTCGGTGAACGAGAGCCACTCGTAGCCGAACCCAACGCCGAACCAGGGGTCGACGAACCCGTCGGGGAGCACGTGGTAGGCAGCGTTGATCCCCAGGCGCGTGTCGTTGCCCGAGCAGCCGAAGCCGGTCTCGCTGCACTGACCGCTGAAGATCTGGTTGGAGAGGGAGATCAGGCCGAAGTTGAAGTACGCGCCCACGTACCAGTGGGAGGCGAAGCGGAACCCGGCGTCGAGCCAGAGCGGGATGAACTGGTTGTTGACGAAGTGGTTGAGGTCGTTGCCGTTGCCCCCGGTCGCGGAGCCGAACGGCAGACCGAAGGCGAAGCGGACGCCGAACTCGAACGCCATCCACGGGTTCCCCGCGTCCGCTCCACCCCCCGCAGCGGGCGGAGGAGCAGGAGCGACGACGACCCCCTGGCCATAGGGATCCGGCGTGACGGCGCCCACCACCGCGGCGCCGCCCGGGCCCCCCGCGAGACGCATCGACACCGGGAGCACCTGGCCCTCGGCCAGCGTGACGTCGGCCTCGGCCTCGCCCGCGCCCGCCTGACGGGCGACGATGTGATGGCGTCCCGGATCGGTGGGGCGATCCGCATCGAGGAGCACGCGGGGCACCGGCTGGTTGTCGACCGTCACCTCCGGGTTCGGCGGGACACCGGGCGGGACGTCGACGTGGATGCGTAGCTTCCCGATCCGCGGTGTCGCCGCGTCGAGCAGCCCGCGCGCCTGGCGCTTCGCGTCTCCCCACGACGGGGGTGCGTTGGGCGGCAAGGTCTCGTTGAGCACGCGGTTCAGCAGCTCCGTCCCCGCGATGATCCTCCCCAGCTGGATCTCGCACTGCGCGAGCGGCACCGCCGTCGTCGGCGCGTGCACCAGCGCCTCGGCGCGTTCGAGCTGCTCGGCGGCCTCCCGGCAGTTACCCGCCTGGGCGAGGCGAAGCCCCTCGATCGCGAAAGGCCGCGCGGCGGCCTTGTCGTTGTCGGAGGGGTTGTTGGGGTCGGCCTTCGCGATGCCCGCCGTGAAGAGGCCCGCGAGGAGGAGAATCGGCAACGAAGTTCGGAGGATGGCTTTCATGGCTTGCCGTGGGGTGGGCGGGATCCCGCCGTTTGGGCCGGAACGCTATACGAGGCACCAGGGACCGCAACGGAAATCCTTGCCGTTTGCGCGCAGTTCGTGGTGCGTGGTACCCAGTGCCGGATCGGCTCTTCGATGCCGCTCGGGGAGGTACGTTTCCCATGAATTCCGTAGTTCGCTTCTTCAGTGTCTGCGCCTTGCTGGCCACCGCCGGCGCCATGGCGTGCTCCTCCTCCAGCAGCGGCAAGAGCACCTGCGGCAGCGGCGGCGGGCTCGGGGGCGGCATCGGCAGCGGCGCCGCCACCAACTGCGGCTCCTCCAGCTCTGGCTCCTCCGGCTCGAGCTCGGGAAGCAGCGGTGGGGGTTCCTGCCCCGTCATCACGGCGACCACCGCGTGCGCGACCTGCCTCGCCGCCCAGTGCTGCGCCCAGGCCACGGCGTGCAACGACGACACGGACTGCGTCACGTGCGACGACGACTGCACGGCGGCGGGCAACTGCTCGACCTGCGAGGCGCAGGACACCGCCTTCAGCAACCTCGTCACGTGCGCAGGCAACAACTGCGCGACCCAGTGCGGGTCCGCCAGCAGCAGCGGCGGCGGCTCCTGCCCTGCAGCCGCGACCGACACGGCCTGCGACACCTGCCTCAAGCAGAGCTGCTGCACGCAGATCCTCGCGTGCGACGCGGACAACACCTGCGTCACCGTGGCCAACAGCTGCAGCACCGCCGCCGCCTGCGAGCAGGCCGCGCAGCAGTCGGGCGACACCGCGGCGGAGAACCTCGCCGCCTGCGTCCAGGCCGACTGCTCCGCCCCCTGCGCGAACTGAAGTGCCGTCCACGAACGTCGGCGCGCGAACCCGCACGCCGACTGAGCCGGTCGCGCGTTTGACACATTCCCGGCGCGGCGTAGCGTTCCCTCACGGGCGATGACGACCTCCACGCCGGCGTCGGATCTCGGGCGGGCTGGCCAGGTCGTGGCCGGCAAGTTCCGCCTGGACACCGTCATCGGCCGCGGCGGCATGGGCTCGGTCTGGAGCGCCACGCACGTCGGCCTCGGGCACCGCCTCGCGCTCAAGCTCATCTCGCGGCAGTACGTGCGCTCGCACGAGGCGCTGCGGCGCTTCGACGCGGAGGCCCGGGCTGCCGCGCGGCTACAGTCGCGTCACGTCGTCCAGGTGTTCGACAACGGCACGCTCGACGACGGGACCCCCTTCATCGCGATGGAGCTGCTATCGGGCGACAACGTCTCGGAGCGCATCGAGCGTCGCGGTCCCATGCCGCTGGTCGAGGTGGTCGAGGTCATGGCCCAGTGCTGCAAGGCGCTCGGGCGGGCGCACGCCGCCGGCATCATCCACAGGGACATCAAGCCGGACAACGTCTTCCTGGCGCGCGAGCCGGACGAGGACGCCGACGTCGTGAAGATCCTCGATTTCGGCGTGGCCAAGATGGCGCTCGATCTCGAGGGGGGCTCGCAGATCACCGAGACCGGAGCGCTCCTCGGCACGCCGCTCTACATGAGCCCCGAACAGATCCGCGGCGCGCGAGACGTCGACCTTCGGGCGGACCTCTACTCGCTGGGTCTGGTGGCGTACACGATGCTCACGGGGCGCCCCGCCATCTCGGGAGAGACGTTCGGCGATCTCCTCATCAACATCTGCACCAAGCCGCTCCCCAGCCTGCTGGCGGGCGCGCCGTCGCTGCCCCCGGCCATGGAGGCCTGGTTCCAGAAGGCATGCGCGCGCGAGCCGGGCGACCGCTATGCTTCGGCGCAGGAGCTCGTCGACGCGCTGCGGGCGGCGGCTGGCGTCATGGGACGCGCGAACACGCCGGTTCCCGGGCGCCTGGCAGCGCCCCTCGGCGACAGCGTGGCGACGGGGCCCACCCTCGCCGCCCCGGGCCCGAGTCAGGTCCCGCCCGACCCGAGGCCCGTCGCGGTCGCGGTCCACGCCACCCCGCCGGTGTTCTCCCAGAGCGCGGCGGCGGTGTCGGTCACGGCAGCGGGCCTGCCCCGGAGGCGGAGCGCCTTCGCGATGGCCGGGTGGGTGGTCGCGGTCATCCTGGCGGTGGGGGGCACCGTCGTGTTCCTGGTGGCCATCCAGCGCAGCCAGCCTGCGCCGGCCAGCGATCCGCCGGCGGCGACGCAGCCGGCCTCCGCGGCGGCCGTCGTTCCCCCACCCGTCACGGCGACCGCCACGGCCTCCGTCGTCCTGGCCCCTCCAGCCGAGGAGGCAGGCAAGCCAGCCGCCGGCGCGACGGCGCGCGTGACGGCAGGTCAGGCCCTGCCCCCTGTGCGCTCCGCGACCCCGGTGACGACCGCGACGCCACGTCCAGTGCGAGTGCCGGTCAGCCCGGGGTACTGACATCCGTCATGCTCGTGCGGCAAGCGGGCGGAGATGTCGCGGGTGGCACAATCGCCCGGCACGGCGCATACGCCAAGTGGGCGGAGCCTCGCGAGATCGCTGACGTCGCGGGTGGAGAGGTTCTTGCTGACAGCGAGCACCATGACGCGAGGAGACCTCGGTGGCGTGCTGCTGGCAGCATCGCTCGTGGCCTGTGGTGGCAGGACAGGCGAAACCGCGGCCTCTGGTGACTCCGGTCCGGACTCCGGGTCGCAGGACGCGGGGCCGGACGCTGCGCCTGCATGTCCCGCGGACGCGCCCGCGCAGGGCTCGGCATGCCAGACCACGGGGCTCCAGTGCCAGTACGGTACGAACCTGTTCGATGGCTGCGCGCAGCTCGCCGACTGCACGGAGGCCGGCTGGAACCTGAGCGGCCCCCCGGCCACGTGCTCGTCGAGTCAGTGCCCCGCCTCCTATGCTTCGCTCGCCGATGCCTCCGCGCTCGTGGCGTGCTCGCCGGCGCTCCAGGTCACCGACTGCTGGTACCCGCAGGGGGTGTGTCAGTGCTCGGACGGCCTCGGCGGTCCCGCGGCGCCGCTCGGCTGGTACTGCGTCCCGGTCGCCCCCGGTTGCCCCTACCCCACGCCCGCGGTCGGGAGCCCGTGCACGACGCCCGGGCAGGTGTGCGGCGCCTCGTGCGCGGACCGCGGAGTCGAGTGCGACGGCGGGACGTGGCAGGTGAACGAATCGACCTGCCCGGCGTGAGCGAAGCTACTGCTGGCTCCAGGTCCAGCCTGCGATGCGCCAGCCCGCCTTCACCTTCTGGGGCGACGGCTCGGAGGCGCACGCCCTGGAGAGGGCCACGAGGATGCAGGCCACGAGAGACGGAAGCGCACGGGGAGCACCGCCCTGCACACGCATGCCTCACGACTCCCCGGGTCAGGGCCGCCGTGTCAGCTGGAGCCACCGGGCGATGTCACGCCTCTGGAGCATGCCCACGAGCTGTCCGTGGTCGAGCACGGGCAGCTGCTGGACGTCCTGGCGGGCGAGCTCCTCGAGCGCCTGCGCCACCGGCTCCTCGGGCGTGGCGGTCGCCAGCGACCCCTCGGTTCGCATGATGCGACTCACCGGCGTCACGGCCCACGCGACGGGCGGAACCCGTCGCACGTCGGTCAGGGAGACGAGGCCCACCAGCCGACCGTCTCGCACGACCGGCATCGCGTGCTCGTCGGACCCGATCAGATAGTCGTGTACGAGCACCGCGAGGGGGAGCTCCGGGGTCACCGTCGCCCCGCTGCGACGCATGAGCTCGTCGACCCTGTGGCCGGCCAGGGCCTCGTCGAGGGCGAGGCGTCCATAGGACTGCGTCGCGGCGCTGTGCAGGAACCATCCGATGAAGGCGAGCCACATCCCGCCCGCCAGCCCCGTGCCGAAGAGCGGCAGGTGCACGCCGAACGTCATCGCGATCCCGGCGACGACGAAGACCCCACCGAACAGCTGCCCGAGGGCGCACACGCGGCGCGTGGACGTCCGTAGGTCCCCGCTGCTCCTCCACAGGATCGAGCGCAGCACACGTCCGCCGTCCAGCGGGAACGCCGGGAGCAGGTTGAAGACGCCGATGACGAGGTTGACGGGACCGAGCCAGGCCACCAGCGTCTCGAAGGGGCCGAGCTGGGCGTACCCCGTCCACGTCGTCCCCGCGCGTCCGAGCGAGATGGCCGTGGTCAGCGCCGCGGCGACGAGGAAGCCCATCCCGAGGACGATGCTCGTGATCGGCCCGACCACCGCGACCAGGACCTCGGTGCGCGCCGATGGCGGCTCGTGCTCGATGTTCGAGACGCCGCCGAAGAGAAACAGCGTGATGCTGCGCACGCGCAGGCCGAAGTGCGTGGCCACGAGCGAGTGCGCGAGCTCGTGAAGCACGATGCAGCCGAAGAACAGGAGGGACGCGACGAGCCCGAGGGCCATTGGCTCGAGCGCCGGCCAGCCCGGATGCCACGCCGCGAAGACGCTCGCGAGGTTCCAGGTCATCAGGACGAAGATGAACACCCAGCTCCAGTCGACACGGATCTCGATGCCGAAAAGCTTGCCGATGCGAAATGCGTGCATGACGTCCTCCCGCATGTTTCCGCGGTCGTGCGAGAAGCCGACGCAAGTTGCGTACCCGTGGAGCGCCCATGGACAGTCGCGCACGGATTGCGCGCTCGCGTCTCGGGGACTGCGTCAGGCCGAGAGCACCCCGGGCCAGTGACGCATCCACGCGCGGCGCTCGGCGAGTCGCTGCCAGGCCGGGTCCTCTCGGCGGACCAGGGTCGAGCCGGCCATCAGCATGTCGAGCCTGGCCTCGAATGCGCGGGCGAGGGCGTCGTCCTCCACGACGAGCAGCACCTCGCTCTCCCAGTACGACGCGGTGATGTCCATGTTCGCGCTGCCCACGGCGCAGCGGACGCCGTCCACGCTCATCGCCTTGGCGTGCACGTGTGGATGCACCACGCCGAGCTCGGGCGCCCAGCCGGGGACGTCGTGCCGGGCGAAGAGGTAGGTCTCCCCTCCCGCCGCGATGATGGGGTCCATCCGCGAGTGTACGAGCTCCGTGGCCGCTGTTCGCGCGGCCGCCCACGCCCCGCCGAAGGGCTGCCCCGCGTGCATCGGTGTCAGGTGACCGAGCAGCGCGCGGACCCGGACGCCGCGCCGGAGCGCGCGCAGGAAGGCGTGCTGGAGCTCGAGGACGAGCGGGAAACCGCTGACGGCGTAGACGTGGGACCTCGCCGACTCGATCAGCTCGAGGTACGCCTCGAGCGTGCGAGCGTCGCGGAGCCCGCGGTGCACGACGACGCGCGCCGAGGACGCTCCGGCAGGCGGAGGCACGGCGATCTCGAAGGGCGCGCCCCCCGCCTCGAGCCACGTCCCGAGGAACGAGGCCTCCAGGAGCGCGACGGCCGGGCCCTCGACGCGGGCGCCGGCGTCGAGCCAGGGCACCTGCCGCCACGGCGACGCGGGCGTGAGCTGCACCTCGTCGAACGCCGTGTAGTACTCGTGCGACAGGTTGCGTCCGCCGAGGAGCGCCACGCAACCGTCCGCCACCACGAGCTTGCGATGGTCGCGCTGCTTGAGGTCCACGAGCGACGGCAGCTCGGTGATCGGACGCAGCGTGCGAAGCTCGACGCCGGGGCGAGCGGAGAGGCGGTCGAGGAGCGGGTTCCGCGCGCCGAACGAGCCGTGGAGACCGTGCAGGGAGTCGACCAGCACCCTCACCCTCACGCCGCGCGCGCCGGCCGCCGCCAGCGCCGCCTCGACCGGACCGCCGACATCGTCGTCCAGGGCCATGTAGACCTGGAAGTGCAGCGTCGTCGTGCTCCGCGCGATGGCCTCGAGGAGCCAGCCGCGCGCCGTCGCGTTGTCCAGCTCGAGCTCGATGCGATTGCCGGCGGCGGAGCTGGACGCGGACGCCGCCTGCGCGGGTCGGACGAAGGAAGGGGCGCTCCGGTCGCCCTCGAGCGCGGCGGCGGTCAGCGTGGCGAAGGTCTCCGCCAGCGGCTCCACCTCGCCCCGGTGGACGATGGCGGTGACCGGGAACCCTGCCCTCTGCAGCCTCGACGCGACGCGCGCCAGACGCACGGGATCGAGCATCTCCGAGACGTCGAGCGCCTCCCCCTCGTCGAGGACGAGCCGCGCATCCAGCACGTGTGGAGGGAGCTCGAGGGCCCGGAGCCGCTCCCGGACGGACCGGCAGCTGTGGGTCGGGCGCAGGCGCACGGCAAGGACCTCGATGCCCGATGGGGCGGCCATCGCGGCGAGGGCTCGCAGCGCGCCGTCCGGGAGCTCGGAGTCGACGAGGACCAGCGGGTGCTTGTTGGGACCGATCACGGCGACCCGCTGCTCGATCGCCGCGAGGGGCTCTGCCGGCGGCGTCTCGCCGACGCGATACACGCCGAGAGAGCCGGCGCCCAGGGCGGCCGGGAGCTCCGCCTCGCCAGCGTGGGTCGTGACGGTCGCCACGACGTACCCCCCCGAGACGAACGCCACCGCCTGATCGGGGACGGGGGCGAGGTTCCCCACGGCCGCGACCTGATCGACGCGCGCGCGAAGGGGACCGCCGTCGTCCACGAGATCCGGCACGTCGATGGCGCGCTGTCCGAACGGCCGGACCACCGGAGACGGCGGGAGCAGGAGGACGGGCGCGGTGCGGAGCGCGGAGAGCAGGAACGCGGTCGGGGCATGCGAGAAGACCAGCAGGTCGACGGGCCTGTCTCGCGTCCACTCGTCGAGCCAGTGCTGCAGCGAGGGCGCGTCGCTCAGGCTGGACACGTCGACCGACGCCTGGATGCCCGACACCTGGAGGGTCGCGGCCACGACGTCGGGCGCGAACGCCACGGGCGAGAGCAGGGTGACGTGCATCGAGGGATCGGCGTGGTCGCGGAGGAAGGCTCCGATCTCGGCGCGCGAAGCCTCGTCGAGCGCGACGCAGGCGAGCTCCCGGATGGGCCCCGAGGCAGGGTCCCCCGCGGGCCACAGGACCGCGGCGTGCTGGTGCCTGCGCTCCGCGGACACCGCCCAGGCGCTTCTCAGGGAGCGCGAGCCGAAGACGAGGAGGTCGACGTGCTCGGCGTCACAGAGCGCAGCGAGCGCCTCGCTTCCGAGCTCGGGTGCGAGCCGGACGTCGACGCCCGGAGCCGCGCCCGCCGCCGCTGCGCGCAGGGACTCGAGCGAGGCGGCCACCGCGTCGTCGGGGGCGCGCTCGCCGAAGAGCCAGGCGAAGGCCGGCGTCAGGAGCTCGGCGACGACCACGAGGTGCTCGAGCCGTGGGGCGATACGGCGAAGCACGGCGAGGTGCGGGGCGGCGTCCTTGCCGAGCTCCACGACGAACAGCGCGCGGCGATACCTCATGACGCCGGCTCCGGGGTGACGGGGAGCGCCAGGGTCTGGAAGCCCGAGCCGGACTCGTCGAGCACCCTGGCCTCGATGGCGCCGAGCCGGCCGTCGTCGTGGAGCTCGTACAGGTTGAACCCGGCGCGGATGCGGTCGTCCGGGTGGTCGAGGGCGGCCGCAGTCGCGCAGACGACGTCGAGCCCGCCCGATGCAGTCGCCAGCCACCCGTGCTGCCGCACGTGGAGGTGTCCGTAGAGGACCAGCCCGCGGGCGAGCGCCTGGAGGGCAGCTCGAAGGGCGCCTGCGTCGACCAGCCCGCTGCGGAGCTGCTCGAGGCGGAAGCGGGAGTCGAAGGGGCTGTGATGGACGAGGACCACGGGCGTGCGGCGAGAGACCTCCGGATCCCGGAGAACCTGCTCCAGCGCCGCGAGCTGCGCCTTGCCGACGTGACCGGCGGAGACGAACGGGGGCCTCGGGATCGCGCTCGTCAGCCCGACCAGGGCCGCCGGCCCGCGCAGCTTGACGCACGGGAAGCGGCCCGCCGGAAGATCGAGCGCCAGCGCCGGGAGATCGCTCTCCGTGAACGCGCCGAAGTGATGGGGGAAGCGCCGCTCCCGGTGGATCGAAGGCAGGTAGATGTCGTGGTTGCCCGGCACCACGGTGACCTCGGTGGAGCGCGCGGCGTCCTCCAGCAGCCGGACGGCCTCCTCGTACTCGCTCTCGAGCGAGAGGTTCGTGATGTCCCCGGTCACGACCAGGTGATCGGCCGCGGAGGCGGCCGCCGCGAGCACCGAGAGCAGGTAGTCGCGCCGGTACACGCGGGCGCGCTTCATCACGAGGTTCGCGTACCCCGTCACGCGCTTGTTGAAGAGGATCCGGCGCAGCTCGAACCCCGACGGTGCGAGGACGTGGAGGTCCGAGACGTGGGCGATTCGAAACACGGGCGACGGCCGACGATGCTGCCACGCCTTCCCCACAGGCCGACGCAACATTTGCAGCCACGCCGCCGCTCCCGGACCCTCCACGACTCCTCTGCGTCTCCGTTCCCGTGGCAGTCCGGATAGCAACCCCTTCCGCCTTGACCCATCTCCGGAAAGCGGCATACATGAAACCCATGGGCGGAGAATTTCATCGTTTGGTGATGGTGGCGCTTGCCGCCGGGCTCCTCGTCATCCCCGGCTGCGGCGCGGGCGATGGCTCTCACACTGGCACCGCGACCGGCACCACCCAGGCGCCGCCCGTGACCACGGCTGCGATCCAGCCGAAGATCACCTCCGCGGCACTGGAGAGCGGCAACGCCCTCCGGGTGACGTACACGGAGGTGATGAAGGCGCCGACGGGGGTCGACCCGTCGAAGTTCCGCCTCACGGTGGCGTATTTCACCCGGCCGGCGAGCGGCTCGGACAAGTACAGCTACGCGTACTACGCGAAGGGGTACGGCTACGGCTACAACAGCCAGGCGCACACCATCTACAGCGAGCTCGGGGACGTGGCCGCCATCACGACCGACGGCATCAACCTCGATCAGACCGTGCTCCAGCTCGGGTCGACGTTCAGCGCCGACGCTGCCTGCAAGCAGATCGCGGCGCTCAACGCGGCGAACCCCAACGCCCACGCCGGCCTCTACCTCCACTATTCCGAGGCGGGCAGCCCCACGATCGAGGACTCCGACGGAAACAAGCTCGCCTCCCTCGCGGCGTACTGGGCCGCCGATCCCACCATCGAGCAGGTGAGCGGCGACTTCGTCGGCAAGCCCATCCCGGTAGCGCTGACCTGCAGCAACTGAGCCGCGCGCCCATACGCGCAGTCGGTCGGTCATGGTCATCGTCACGGGCACGAAGCGGTCCGGCACGTCGCTCTGGATGCAGATTCTGATCGCGGCGGGAATCCCTCACTTCGGCGAGGCCTTCCCGCGCGACTGGGAGAACACGCTCAAGGAAGCCAACAAGGAAGGCTTCTACGAGTCGATGTTGCGGGCGGGGATCTACTACGCCACGAACCCGCACCCGAGGACCGGCGCCTACTTCTTCCCCGAGCAGGTGGAAGGACACTGCGTGAAGGTGTTCATCCCGGGTCTCGTGCGGACCGACCGGGCCTACATCGGGCGGGTCATCGCCTCCATCCGCGAGTGGCGCGAGCACGAGGCCTCGCTGCTTCGTCTCTACGCGATGGAAGACGCGGATCGCGCGGCGGCAGGCGGCGAGGACGCGATCCCGGAGCGGATGCCCCCTGCCCTCGAGTGGTGGTCGGAGAACTTCGCGCTCGTCCGGGACATCTCGATCCGGCGCTACCCCGTCCACATGCAGTCCTACGACGGGCTGCTGCGAGAGCCCGAGCGGGTCATCCGCGAGACCCTGTCGTGGCTCGGGCGAGGCGACGCGGCGAAGGCGCTCGCGGTGCCCAAGCCGCAGCACCGGAACTTCCAGAGACCCACGTCGAGCAGCGTCCCGTCCGAGGTCGCCGAGGTGTTCGACGAGCTCTACGCTGCCGTCGACCGGCACCAGGAGCTCTCGCACGCGTTCCTCCTCAAGCTCAACGAGACCAACGAGCGCCTGACGCCGCTCCTCGAGGAGAACCTGAAGCGGGTGCTCACCGACGTCGCGCGCCGGCGCGCGAGGAAAGCTGGCTCGCCCCAGACCGAGCAGAGCACCGACACGCCATGACGACGCCGCGAGAACGGCGACTCGGACTGCACCCGGGCTCTCCGATGCCGGCCGACCCCGACGAGGTCGACGCGCTCCTTCGCCTGGTGCCCGACGTGGCCTTCGCGCCCGAGGTCGAGGGGAGCCTCTTTCCCTCCAGCGCGCTGGCGGGGATGTCTCCCTTCGCCGAGCCCGAGCAGATCACACGCCTGGCCGACGCCAGCTACGTCGCGGCCCTGCGCGCAGGACTGGAGGCCGTGCGGGCACGTGCCCAGCGCGAAAAGAACGGGGGTCTGGAGTTCCTGGCGACGACGCTGGGCCACTTCCTCGACCGGCTGCCACCGGACGAGCACCCCCTCGTCGTGGCGCTCTGGTGCCGCTCGTGGGCCCGGCGCCGCGGGCGCGACGAGGTGCCGGCGGCGATCGCGCTGGCGATGGATCAGTACGAGAGCTCTCGTGGCTCCAAGGCGCGGACGCCGTAGGTGCGCGTGAAGGACGAGCACCTGTCTGCGGCGCTGCGCGCGGTGATCGCGGACCTCGAGGCGTCGCCGGAGCCCACCTCGGCCACGCTCGCAGCTGCCCTGCGGCGTCCCATCGGCATCGACGACGTGGCTCGCTGGGTGCGCTTCGACCCGCACAACTACGTGCGGAGCCTCGTGGCGCGCACCGAGCGATGGGAGCTGCGACTGCTTTGCTGGCGCCCCGGGCAGACGACGTCACTGCACGGGCACGGACGGCCAGGCTCGCCCGCGGCGTGCGCCTTCCGCGTGCTGCGCGGCAGCGCAGTGGAGACCCTGCTGGGCTCGCGCGATCGCGTCGTCGCGCCCGGCACTGTGGTGCAAGAGGGAGACGTCGCAGGAGGCCTCCGCCCGCATCAGGTCGGCAACGCGGGCGAGGACGCGCTGCTGACCCTGCACGCTTACTCTCCTCCCCTGCCCGTGGACGCGCCGTCCGCGAGGGAAGGGCACAACGTGGTCATCGTGGGCGGCGGAGCGGGCGGCGCCGCCGTCGCCTTCCATCTGCTGAGGCGCGGCGGACCGGACCTGCGCATCTACCTGGTCGAGCACGGCCCCTGGCTGGGGAGAGGCGTCGCCTACGCCGTCGAGAGCCCCGTGTTCCGTCTCAACGTGGCCGCCGCGAAGATGAGCCTCGATCCGGAGCGTCCCGACGACTTCGCGGCGTGGGCGGGCGCGGACCCGGACGTCTTCCTCCCGCGCGCCGCCTTCGGCGACTACGTGGTGGCGCGCCTCGGCGAGGCCGTGCGGTCGAGCCCTGCCAAGCTGCGCGTCGTGCGAGGAGAGGTCGTCGCCGTGGGAGACGACAGCGTGCAGCTCGCGGACGGGAGGCAGCTGCCCGCGGCGACGGTCGTGCTGGCGATGGGCATCCAGCCGCGCGTCGCGCCGTCGTCGCTCCCCGAGGATCCCCGGATCCTGGACGCGTGGGACGAGTGCGGGCTCGCCACCCTCCCTCGAGAGGGCAGGGTCCTGGTGCTGGGCGCGGGCCTGTCCGCGCTCGACGTGGTCACGCTGCTCGACCGGCGGGGCTTCGAGGGGTCGGTGACGATCCTCTCGCGGCGCGGGCTCCTGCCCCGGCCCCACCTGTGGCCGCCGCGCCCCGCAATGACCCTCCCGCGCGAGATCCTCGACGCGGCCCCCGCCGACCTGCGGGGGCTGCTGCGATGGGCGAGGACGACCTTCCGGGCCTGCGAGGCCTCCGGACAGCCGTGGCAGGTCACCCTGGACTCGCTTCGCCCTCACCTGACCCGGCTGTACCGCCGGCTCTCCCCTGCCGAGCGCGCCCGCTTCGTGCGGTCGGTGCGCCCGTACTGGGATGTCCTGCGGCACCGCGCCCCGGCAGACGCGCTGGACCTCGTGGAGTCGCTCCGCCGGGCCGGCCGTCTCGAGGTGCTGGCGGGGCGCGTCGCACGCTGCGAGCCACGACCGGAGGGGCTCGACGTGAGCCTGGCCCTGGTGACGGCGCCGGCGGGAGGCGGAGGGCGCGTCGAGCGGTACGATCGCATCGTGCGGTGCATCGGTCCGGCGCTCGAGCGCTCGGAGGCCGAGACCCCGCTGGTGCGCGCGCTCGTCGCCTCGGGCCTCGCCGCGGCGGACCCGGCCGGCCTCGGCATCGTCACGGACGAGGTGGGTCGTGTGGTCGACGCTTCGGGCGCTCCCTCCGAGCGCCTGCTGGCGATCGGCGCGGTCCGCAGGGCCTCGAGCTGGGAGACCACGGCCATCCCGGACATCTCGGTGCACGCGCTCGCGCTGGCCACGCGCATCGTGCCGTGAGGTGCCCGCGTGTCCCTGCATGCTACGCTCGGACACCTGGCCATGCTGCTCCGGCCGCGGATCTGCGTCGCTCTGGTCGTCTCGGCCGTCGCGGCGTGCTCGGGGGGCGGCTCGCACGCCACCCCGGCCGACGCGGGCGACAGCGGGCCCGACGCCGGCGACGATGCCGGCGTCCCTGGCCCGCAGCTGCAGTCGCTGACCGTCTCCAGCGGCACCCTGCGCCCGCCCTTCGATCCCCAGACGACCGACTACGACGTCACGTCGCTCAACAGCCTGTATCCCATCTCGGTCACGGCCACGACCTCCACGCCGGGAGCGACGCTCACCATCCACGGGGCTCCCGCGCAGACCGGCGTGGCGGCCTCGTTCACGCTGAAGCCCGGCGAGGACTTCACCGTCGTAGCGTCGGCCGCGGGGTTGCCGTCGACCGCGTACACGATCCACTACATCCCGTCGGATTTCCCGGCATACACGACGAGCAGCAGCCCGGGCGCCGGGACGGAGGACATCCTGCTCAGCCCGGACGGCGAGTACCTGCTCCTGGTCGACCGGGCGGGCAACCCGCTCTACTACCGGACCTTCCTGCCGAACGACGTCGAGAACTTCCAGCAGACGACGCTGCCCAGCGGCGCCGTCGTCTACTCCACCAACGTCGGCGTGTTCAACGCCGCCGGGTGGACGCTCGGGGCGGACCACGTCATGGACCAGCAGTTCAACGACCTCGCGGACTACCAGCTGCTGGCCTACGCGCAGCACGGCGTGCTCCCGGCCGAGGGGCACGAGTTCCGGCTGATCGACATGGGGCACTACATCGCCGAGTCGTACGTCCAGCGGACGATCGACCTCAGCACGCTGAACCCGGCCTGGAGCTCGCAGGCTCAGGTGATGAGCAACCTGATCCAGGAGGTCGACAACGGCACGGTGCTGATGGAGTGGGACAGCGCGAACGTGCCGGCGCTCTACTCGGACAGCACCTACGAGAACACCTTCCCCGCGTCGCCCCCGTCCGACTACCTGCACCTGAACTCGATCGACATCGATCCGTCGGACAGTAACCTCATCGTGTCCTTCCGCCACACGAACTCCATCGTGAAGCTCGACCGCCAGACCGGGCAGATCCTCTGGACGCTCGGCGGCAAGGAGGACCAGTTCGGCCTCACCTCCGACCAGGCGTTCGTCTTCCAGCACCACGTGCGGATGCACCCCGACGGCTCGATGACCATCTTCGACAACGGCGACGGCGCGCACCAGACGCGCGTCCTGTCGCTGGTGCTCGACCAGGTGAACCACAAGGTCACCTCGTTCCAGGTGCTCTACACCAAGCCCTCGAGCGAGCCGCCCACGGGGCTGATGGGCTCGGCGACGCCGCTCAGCGGGGGTCGCCTGTTCATCGGGTGGGGTGGCTGGTACACGACCGACATCGATCCCGCGGCCAACGAGATCGTCGACGGCTCGTCGGTGTGGTCCATCCAGTTCAGCGGGGTCGGCATCTACTCCTACCGCGCCCTGCCCATCGCCTCGCCGTGAGGGGGCTCGGCCAGCGCGCGCTCCTGGTCGCGCTCTGCCTCGCGTGCACGGCGATGGCGGTGTGGCTCTTCGCGTGCGGCAGCTCGAAGCCGGGCGCGAGGACCGAGGGGGATGCGTCGCCGGACGTGCTCGCAGTCGACGGCCAGGCGGAGGGCGGGACGACGGGGATCGGGGTCGTGACCTTCTCGGAGTACCCCGACGCTGGAGGGAAGTTCTTCGCGGGCTTCACCGAGACGCCTCCGACCACGTCCGTGACCTGCACCGTCGTCGACGCGGGCGCCTGCGTGACCACCTCGTGTCCGCCCGCCGTGCAAGATGCGGGCGGCGATGGGGACGCAGCGAAGAGCGATGCCGCGGCGACTCCGGCGCCGAACCCGGGGCCCCTGAGGCTGACGGGCGGAGCCTTCGGGGCTGCGGGCATCACGGTGGCTCCCGACAAAGGGGGCACGTACCTCTACGAGTCCCCGGGCACCCTCTTCGCTCCGGGGAACACGCTCGGCGTCTCCGCGGCGGGAGGCCAGCTCCCCGCGTTCCCCGAGCAGTCGGTCACGGTCTCCCCCGCCGTCCAGCTCACCGCGCCGACGGCAGACGGCGGGAAGATCTCCGTCCCGACGTCGCAGCCGCTGACGGTCTCGTGGACGGGCGGGCAGACGGGAGCCAAGCTCGTGCTCAGCGCGACCGCCCTCTTCACGACCGGCGGCGAGGCGACCATGACGTGCACCTGGGACGCGGCCAGCGGCACCGCGGACATCCCCAGCGCGGCGCTGAAGCCCCTCGCCGTGGAGAACGCCCTCACGAGCGGGCTCGGGTGGTTCCAGGCTGCCAGCACCCAGTTCACGACCGGAAACGTCAGCGTGACGATGACCGCCTACGTCGCGCAGCAGGTCCTGGCAGGCTTCCAGTAGGTCACGCCCGGTCGTCGTTCCATGATAGTGGACACCGCACCACCAGTCCCGTCGGACCGTATGGCTCATTTTGCAGGTCCCGCTTGACATTGTCCGTTATCACGGACAAGATACCCTCGTTACGCAAGAAGACCCTCCCCCTTGCGAGCCGTCCCCGCTTCTCTCCAGGGAAGCGGGGACGGCGTTTTTTTCCCATGCACGCGACCCCTGACGACCACAGAGCGAAAGGCGAGGTCGCGACGGCGCGCCCTCCTCTCACCGAGTGCATCGGTCGAACCCCGCTCGTCGAGCTCCGGCGCCTCACTCGCGGCCTGCCAGGGCGCATCGCCGTGAAGGTCGAGTCGCGCAACCCGAGCGGCAGCGTCAAGGACCGCGTCGCAGCGGCTCTGGTCGCCGAGGCGGAGGCGAGCGGAGCGCTGCGACCTGGCGGAGTTCTCATCGCCCCCACCAGCGGCAACACGGGGCTGGCGCTCGCGCACATCGGCGCAGCTCGCGGCTACAAGGTGCGGCTCACCGTGCCGGCGGACTGGTCGCACGAGCGGATTGCGCTCCTGCTCTACCTCGGCGCCGATGTGGTCGTGACCCCGGGCGGCGGCATGCGCGCCGCCATGGACCGGGCGCGCGCGCTGGTCGCCGAGACGCCAGGCGCATGCCTGATAGACCAGTTCCACTCGCCGGCGAACCCCGACGTGCACCGGCGAACGACGGCCGAGGAGATCTGGACCGACAGCCGCGGCGAGGTGAGCGTGTTCGTGGCGGGCGTCGGGACGGGGGGAACGGTGACGGGTGTGGCCCAGGGCCTGCGCGCGCATCGACCCGGGGTGCGGATCGTGGCCGTCGAGCCCGCGTCGTCGGCGGTCCTGTCCGGAGAGCCCGCCGGTACGCACGCCATCCAGGGAATCGGCGCCGGCTTCGTCCCTCCGCTCCTGCGCTTCGACCTGGTCGACGAGATCTTGCCCGTGACCGACGAAGAGGCGTTCACCTACGCCCGGCGCCTGGCCCGCGAGGAAGGTCTCCTCGCCGGTGTCTCCTCGGGCGCCTCCGTGGCCGCGGCGGTCCGCGTCGCCGCGAGAGAGAGCAGCGAAGGCAAGCTCGTCGTGGCGATGGTCTGCGATTCGGGCGAGCGGTATGTCACCGCGCCACGTTTCGACGTGCCTGCACCCCGGCGCCGCCGGTAGGCCACCGGCAGCTCGTCTCAGATGCCCGCGCCGTCCTCGAAGGTCTGCTGACGGAGCTCCGCCTGGCTGATCCGGGCGCCGGGCTTCACGTCGTGGGTGACCCACACGTTGCCGCCGATGCTGGCCCCACGACCGATGGTGATCCGTCCGAGAAGGGTCGCGCCTGCATAGATGATGACGTTGTCTTCCACGATGGGGTGACGTGGGATGCCCTTGATGGGGTGGCCGCGCTCATCGGTAGGGAAGCTCTTCGCCCCCAGCGTGACGCCCTGGTAGAGCCGCACGTGCCGACCGATGACGCAGGTCTCGCCGATGACCACCCCCGTGCCGTGGTCGATGAAGAAGCTCGCGCCGATGTCCGCGCCGGGGTGGATGTCGATGCCCGTCGCCGAGTGAGCGAGCTCGGAGATGATGCGCGGGATGAGGGGCACGCCGAGGCGGTGAAGCTCGTGCGCGAGGCGGTGGTGGATGATGGCGGTGAGGCCGGCGTAGCTGAACACCGCCTCGTCCGGGCTCGTGGCCGCGGGATCGCCGTCGAATGCCGCCTGCGCGTCGCTGCCCAGGAGAGCTCGTACCTCGGGGAGGTGCGTCGCGAACTGCTGGGTGACGTCGGTCGCCCGCGCCTCGCACTCGGGGCAGCGGCCCTCGGTATGCTCGCAGTCGAAGAGCAGGCCGACGAGGACCTGCGCGTGGAGCCCCACCAGCGCGCCGTCCAGGGTACGGCCCACGTAGTAGGCCAGTCCGTCCTCGGAGACGTCTGCCGCGCCGAAATGCCAGGGGAAGAGCACAGCGCGGAGATCGGTGACGATACGTGCGATGACCTCCCGCGAGGGGAGCACGCTCCGGCCGAGCTTGCGACGCCGGCCGCGGAGGAGGTTTGCGTTCTCGACGCAGAGCGCCTCGACGATGGGCGCCAGGCCCGTCAAAGCGGGAGGCCTTGCGCGTCGAACAGTCCGTCGAAGAGGGCGGTGCTGAGGTAGCGCTCCCCCGAATCCGGCAGGACCGTGACGATGGTCTTGCCCTCGTTCTCGGGGAGCTGCGCGAGCCGGGCGGCGACCGCCGCGGCCGCGCCGCAGGAGATGCCCGACAGGATCCCCTCGAGGCGCGCCAGCTTGCGCGCGTACTCGATGGCCTCCTCGTTCGTCACCTGCTCGATCCGGTCCACCAGCGAGAGGTCCAGCACGTCCGGCACGAAGCCGGCCCCGATGCCCTGGATCTTGTGCGGCGCCGGCTTGATCGGCTCGCCCGCGCGCTTCTGCGTCAGCACCGGGCTCGCGGTGGGCTCGACGGCGACCGACAGGATGGGCCTCTTCTTCACGTTCTTGAAGTAGCGCGACACGCCGGTGATGGTGCCGCCCGTACCGACGCCCGAGACGAAGATGTCCACGTCGCCATCCGTGTCGTCCCAGATCTCCGGACCGGTCGTGGTCTCGTGGATCCTCGGATTCGCCTGGTTCTTGAACTGCTGCAGGAGGACGTAGCGTCCAGGATCGGACGCCTGGATCTCCTCTGCCTTCGCGATCGCCCCCGCCATTCCACGCGGCCCCTCGGTGAGGACCAGCTTGGCGCCGAACGCGACGAGGAGCTTGCGGCGCTCGAGGCTCATCGTCTCGGGCATGGTCAACGTCAGCGGGTACCCGCGTGCCGCCGCGACGAAGGCGAGCGCGATGCCCGTGTTGCCGCTGGTCGGCTCGATGAGCTCCTTGCCCGGGACGAGCACGCCGCGCTCCTCGGCGTCCCACACCATGGCCGCGCCGAGACGGCACTTGACCGAGTAGGCAGGGTTGCGTCCCTCGATCTTCGCCAGGATCCGCGCGCGCGGTTTGTCGACGATCCGGTTGAGTCGGACGAGGGGGGTGCGACCGATGGAGCGTGCGTTGTCCTCGAACCAGCCGGGCATGGGGAAGTCCTTCCCTGAAGAGAGGCCTCGCGAGGCCTTCTGTCTCGTTTAACGACGGTTACCAGAGATCCTGGGAGACGACCCAGGTCGCCCGAACCGGCGACTCAGACCGCTTCCTTTACCAGCGGAAGACCGGCGATGGCCCACCCGCGCGTCCCGCCCACCAGGTTGTAGACCTTGGTCAAGCCGCGGGAGACGGCGAGGCGGGCGGCAGTCTGGCTGCGTGAGCCGGCAGCGCAGACGAAGAGGATGCCGTCGCGCACGAGCGCCGCCTCGGGGGCGGCCTTCAGCCGGTCGAGCGGGACGAGGCGGGCGCCGGGAAGGTGCCCACCCGACCATTCGCGGGGCTCCCGCACGTCGACGACCTCGACGTCACCCCGGGCCAAGAGATCGTGCGCCTGTTGAGGGGTCAGCGAGTGAATCACATGTTCATTATAATGGACGGCGAGCCCTCCGCAAGGGTTCCTGGCCGGCTCTCATCCGACGCGCTGCGGCGGACGGCCCGCCTGGAGCCGTGTCAGGGCTGCCACGAGGGCGTCGATGTCCTCGCAGGTGTTGTAGGGCGCCAGCGAGGCCCGCACCGTGCTCTCCAGGCCGAATCGCCGGAGGATGGGCTGCGCGCAGTGGTGTCCCGACCGCACGGCGATCCCCTCCTGATCGAGGATGCCGCCGACGTCCTCGGTGCGTACCCCGTCGAGCACGAACGAGATCACGCCCGCCTTCTCCGGAGCCGTACCGATGATGGTGAGCCCTGGGACGCGCACGAGCCGCTGCTCGGCGTAGACACGAAGCTCGTGCTCGTACCGGCCGATGTTCTCCAGGCCGAGCGCCGTCACGTAGTCGACGGCCGCCCCCAGGCCGACGGCGTCACCGATGCTCCCCGTGCCTGCCTCGAAGCGACCCGGGGGAGGCTGGTACGTCGTCTTCTCGAAGGTCACGTCGGAGATCATGTTGCCCCCGCCCTGCCAGGGCGGCATCGCCTCCAGGACCTCGGACTTGCCGAAGACGGCGCCGATGCCCGTGGGCGCGAAGATCTTGTGGCCCGAGAAGGTGTAGAAATCGCAGTCGAGCGCCTGCACGTCGACCGGCATGTGCGACACGGCCTGCGCGCCGTCCACCAGCACGACGGCGCCGTGGCGGTGCGCCATCTCCACCATCTCGCGCGCCGGCACGATGGTCCCGAGGGCGTTGGACACCTGGGGAAAGGCCACGATGCGTGTCTTCGGCCCGAGCAGGCGCTCGTAGTCCTCGAGCTTCACCTGCCCTCGGTCGTCCACGGGGGCGACCCGCAGGCGTGCGCCCTTCTCCGAGCAGAGCTGCTGCCACGGGACGATGTTGGCGTGGTGCTCGAGCGAGGTGATGACGATCTCGTCGCCCGCGCCGACGTTGCGTCCGCCCCAGCTCTTGGCCACGAGGTTGATGCCCTCGGTCGCCCCGCGGACGAAGACGACGTTCTTCGGCGACGGGGCGTTGAGCAGGCGCCGCACCTTGTCGCGTGCGGCCTCGTAGGCGTCCGTGGCGCGCGCTGCCAGGGTGTGCGCGCCGCGGTGCACGTTCGAGTTCTCGTGCTCGTAGTAGTAGCTCACGCGGTCGATCACGACCTGCGGCTTCTGCGTCGTCGCGGCGTTGTCCAGCCACACCAGCGGACGGCCGTGCACGCGCTCCTGCAGAATCGGGAAGTCGCGCTTGATGACGTTGGGATCGAACGGGCGCGCTCCGGCGTCGACCTGGGGAACGACCTCGGGACGGAACTCGTAGGAGGTGACGTCGAGCGCAGGCGCGGGAGGAGCGGGCGCCGGCGGCGGTGCAGGTGCCGGTGCTGCCGCAGGTACCGGCCCCGTCGCCGGAGCCGGCGAGGGTACGGCGGGCGGCGCCTGCGGGAGACCGGCGAGCTCGAGGAAGTACGGCGTGGACGTGCTCGAGGCCGACGGCCCCAGGGCGAGCGCCAGCGGCGTCGTTCCGAGCGTGTCCGCGAACATCGCCGGGAGCGTGCGGAGATCGGCCTCGTCCGGGATCGGACTCGCGGCCAGCGGCGGCCGGTGGACCATCCCGGGTACGGGCGGTGCCATCACGGCAGGAGACGCCCCTCCCCCGCCCACCGCGAACGCGCTCGGCAGAGGGTTGGGGGGCGCGACTGGCACGGGGGCGCCGACCGGCGGAGATGGAGCGATGACCGGCGGGGCGTCGAGCGCCGGACCGGGCACGCCTGCGAAGTACTGGTTGGCCAGCTGCTCGATCTGCCTGGCCATCGCGACCGCGAGCTCGTCGCCGGGAGACCCCGGTGTCGTCAGCCCCGGCCCGGGGAGCTCACTTGTACTCATGGTAGCTGCCGACCTCGACGCCCTCGAGGACCCCGATCGCGTCGTCGGTCAGCACGGCCGTGGAGCAATACAGGGAGATGAGGTACTGCGCCGCGCCGCGCTGGTTGATGCCCATGAGGCGCACCGAGAGGCTCGGGCTCGCCTCCCCGGGGAGCCCGGGCTGGAAGAGGCCCACCACGCCGCGCTTCTTCTCGCCCGTGCGGAGGAGCAGGATGTTCGTCTTCCCGTCGCCGCCCACGCCGAGCTTGTCGGTGGGGATGAGCGGGATGCCGCGCCACGTGACGAACGGCGAGCCGAAGAGCGTCACCGTGGGGGGCGGCACACCGCGCCACGTGCACTCGCGCCCGAACGCGGCGATCGCGCGCGGGTGCGCGAGGAAGAACGCAGGCTCCTTCCATACCTTCGCGATGAGCTCGTCCAGATCGTCGGGGGTGGGCGCGCCTGCGCGTGTCTTCACGTGCATCGAAGGCGCCACGTGGCTGAGGAGCCCGTAGTTCGGGTTGTTGAGGATCTCGTTCTCCTGGCGCTCCTTGACCATCTCGATGAGCACGCCCAGCTGCTCGCGGACCTGGTCCATCGGGCTGCGGTAGAGGTCCGAGATGCGCGTCTGCACCTCGATGGTCGTCGTCACCGTGCTCAGCGTGTACTCGCGCGGCTGCTCCTCGTAGTCGACGAACGCCGACGGGATGTCCTCGCCGTCGCTGGGGCTGCACTCGATGCGGATGTCCTCGGCCTTGCCCTCCTTGACCTTGTTCACCCGGTAGGTGCCCGCCTCGACCGGGACCCAGGGCAGCAGGCTGACGACCCAGCGCGGGGTGACGCCAATCCACTGCGGCGGGGTCTTCGTCGTATTGGCGAGCTGCCTTGCAGCGGGCGCGCCGAGCGTGGGGTGAACGACGTCTGTCATGGTCTGGATCTCCTTCGTGGACGAGCGGGCGGACTCTACTCGTGCTGCCTGGCCGCGTTCAACACGACTCGGATGACGCGGCACGATGCGGAACCTTGTTGCAGGGCTGTCACCCGGGGCGCTCCTCCCTCCTCAGGGTCCCACGACGATCGAGTAGCTTCCCCACCCCACCCCGCCGCGGGCGTCGCGGAGCACGACCCACAGATGAACGGGACCGGGTGACGCGGGCGCGGTCCAGCCATTGTCGACCGTCGTCGTCGTGTCGCTCCCGTCGCGCCCCACGCGGTCCAGGTCGAACGTCCCCCCGGTCGCGTACCAGGAGGCCACGACGGACTCGCGGCCAGTCGCGATCTGCTCGCTCGTCGGATCGATGTAGAGGTACGTCTCCGCGCCACTGCACGCGGCCGGGGTCGCCGGGCAGGTCGGCCAGCCCACGCGGAGCAGGTAGTGCTCCCCGGCCGACACCGTGAGGCCTGGCCCTGCGTCCGGCGCATCGGGCGTGACTGCGCCCGTCCCGCCATCCCCGTCGACGCTGACGAGCGAGGCCACGGCCGGGTTCTCGTTGAGCACGTACCCGGTCGAGAAGGCGTCGAACACCGCCTGCGTGACCCCGCTCGGCTGGCACGCGATCCGCTCGAGAGCAGCAGACCTCTGGTCCCCTTCACTCTTCACGCTGACGGGGAGATAGAAGCCACCGGTCGCGTCGGGGTCGGTGGGCCGCGCCGCAGGCTGTCCGGGCTGGGGTGGAGGGCTCTCGGGGCCGAAGAGCTCGCAGGCGTTCGCGGGGACGGTCCCCGAGACCGAGCCGCCAGCCCCGAGCGGCGTGAGACCGCTCGACGAGTCGACGAAGCATGCCGGGGAGATGGGGTCGGGATCGCCGAGCGGCTTCTGGAGGAGACAGATGGCCCAGTCGATGGCGGACGGATCGGCAGCGCCGCTGGGACCCACGTAGAGGGCGGTCATCGTGAAGGCGCTGCCGGGCGCCGCCTCGGCGGGGGTGGCCTGCACGGCGAGCAGGCGCGGTCCGCTCACGCTCGACGTGTCGTCGCTGAAGGTCGGCGTGCACGAGGCCAGGGCGCCGACGAGGGCGACCCCGCGTGCGGCGCGGCTCACCATGCGAGCCTCGCGCCGGCGACGGGGAGGATGGGAAGCCCGGTGATGTACCGGCGTTGCGAGTAGTCGAGCGAGTACACGATCTCCTCCGGGTTGGCGCGATCGGTGACGTTCTGGACGTCGAGGTAGGTCTCGAGCGACGTCCGGCCGATCGCGAAGGTCTTGGCCACGCGGACGTCGAGCTGGACGAATGGTGGGATGCGCGTCGAGTTGAGCGCGCCGAAGAAGGGCTCGTACGTGCCCGTCTGCACGTCGAAGTACGCTCCGGTGACGGGGGTCCGCGGGTACCCCGAGGCGTAGCGGAAGCGGCTGCCGACGACGAATCCTGCGCCGAGCTCGTAGGAGGCCAGAGCGGACAGGACGTGCGTCTGGTCGAAGTCGTAGAGGTAGTACGGCGCGCCCGGGGCGCTCGCCCGTTCGCTCCGCGACAGTGTGTAGCTGAGCCAGCCGAAGAACCTCTTCGCGAGCTGCTTGCGGAGCAGCACCTGGATCCCCCGCGTGCGCCCGATGCCGGTGTCCACGAGCGCCTGTGCGACGAGCGGCGAAGGTGACGGGTTGCGGACTGCGAGGTTCCTGGAGGTCGTCTCGAACGCCGTCGCCTCGAAGGACACGACGTCCGGCGATCCCGCCTCGACGCCCCACAGCAGGTGCTGCGCAGACTCGATGCCGAGGGTCGGGTTCCCGAAGACCGACGACAGGTCGGCTGGCGCCGGCGGCTGATGGTAGAGGCCCCACCCCACCTTCCACGTCAGCCCCCGGACCGGGCTCCATCGCCCCGCGAGCCGGGGCTCCACCTCGGTCGACTCCTCGAAGAGGCCCACGGGCGGCGTGGTGCCCACCGGCGGCGCCGTCCGGCTGGCGGTCTGGAGATACGGCTCGATGCGCAGGCCCGGGACGAGGTGCACCTTGCCGTCGGCGAGCGCGAAGTCCGCCACGGCATACGGGGCGGCGCTCGCCGAGATCGTCCTCCCGTCGTCGTGAGCGATCTGGTCGGTGGGAGGCTGCCCGAACACGTAGTCGTCGCCCGATCGCGGCGGGGCGGTGTTCGACCCCGTCCGGACGAAGTGGCTGCTGGTGAGCTGTCCGTCGACCCCGACCGCGAGCGTGACCCAGCTCGCCATCTGCCTTCGCCAGCTCGCGCGCACGCTGCTCAGCGTGGAGTCGACCGCGAGGGCGGTCGGCACCTCGCCGAACTGGTCGACCAGGGAATCTCGGTCGCGCCCGAAGGAGGGCACCACGAGGATCTCCGCGCCGTCCTCGGTCTGCTTGCGCCAGCGCAGCCAGACGCGCTCGAAGGAGGTGGAGTGCGTCTGCAGCTGGACGTTCGTGGGGTCATCGCTGGGAACGTCGTCGTCGACCGAGTCGCCGGAGACGAGCCCACCCAGCTCGAACGTCTCCCCGGGGGCCGCGTCCAGGACGACGCGCGCCTGCGCGTCGTAGTAGCGCGGGATGGGTACGTACTCGCCGATGTTGCGCGAGGTGAAGAGCGGCAGGAGCGAGTCGAGGTAGCTCTCCCGCCCCGCGACCTCCACGTGGACTCGGTCCGCGACCCGCCCCCGGACGTCCGCCGAGGCGTCGAGGAGATCCGCCGAGGCGCTGCCGTGGATGCCATCCCCCTGAAGCGGCCTGAGGTGCACGCCGACGAGGCCCCCGATGCCACGCCCGCACTCTGGCCCCCAGCCACCGGGGAAGAGCTCCACGGACTCGACCATGTCCGAGTGGACGACCGAGCGGAATCCCCCCTGGTGGTACAGGCTCGGCAGCGGCACCCCGTCGAGGACCACGCGCGTGTCCTGCGGCGCGGCGCCCCAGACGACGAGCTGACCGGACCCGATCGACGGCCGCGCCACACCCGGGAGGTTCTCCACCACCTTGAGCACGTCCCCTTGCGTACCCGGCACCCGGCGCGCCTCGTCCGCGGACACCTGCGTGGAGACGACCTGCTTCGCCACGGCCGGTGGCGTGACGACGATCTCCAGGTCGTCCTTCTCCCCGGCCGGAGCGTCCTCGGTCTGAAGCTCCACGTCGTAGGTGACGGTCGTGCGCCGTCCGGCCTCGAGGGACTCGCTGGTCTGCACCTCGGTGAGCCGGCTCCCGGAGAGCGTGACGGTGTGTACCCCTGCGGCGATCGTGTCGATGCGGAACCGCCCCTCGGCGTCGGTCGTCGCCGCGGCGCCGCTGTCGACGCTGACACGAACGGCGGCGAGCGGCCTCTTCGTGCGTGCGTCCCGGACCTGACCGGTGAGCTCCGCGGTGGTCGGGACCTCGGCGCGCAGCACGAACTCGTAGCGGTAGAGGATGCGGATCGCCGCGGGCTTGCCGTCGATCTCCGCCGGTTCGAAGACGAACTGGCGAGCGGCCTGCTCGGCGGCGGCGTCGAAGGCGGGTCCCGCGGACCCGGTCACCCGGGCCTGCTCCACCGCACCCGCCGCATCGATCGCGAGCTCGAGCACCACCGTGGCGGCTCGACCCGCGGCCTTCTCGCCCTCCGGGTAGGGTGCCTCGACGAAGTGAAGGAGCCTGGGCGCCCTGGTGAGCTTGTGCGCGGGCGGTGTCGGGGCGTCGTCGACCGGCCTCGCGACGGCGGCGCGGGTCGAGCCCAGGACGCCCAGCAGGATCAGGCATGAAGCGAGGCGGCGCTTCAAGGCGTCACGGGCGCGAAGTTGAAGGCGACCTTGAACGTCGCCGGGGCCGGCTTCCCGCACCGAACGGCGGGCTCGAAGGTCATGGCCCGCGCCGCCGCGAGCGCGGCCTCGTCGAGACCGTGGCCGAGACCCTGGACGATCCGGACCGACGCCACGCGCCCCCGCGCATCGACCGTGATCTCGACCCTCACCTTCCCGGAGATCCCCGCCGCCCGGGCGTCGTCCGTGTACGCCGGCGTCGGACGGGACAGGAGCTTCGGCTTCGCCGGTGGCTCGTCGCAGTCGTCGGCCGGCGCGGGCGTGGCGCGAGAGAGCGTCTTCGTGGCGGCCGCGACGGGCGCAGCCGCAGCCTGCCGTGCGCCGCCTGGCACCGCGAGCCCTGGACCCGTCCCGTTGGAGAGGGAGACCCCGAAGTCGGGCAGCGCGTCCACCGACGAGGGCGTCGTCGTGTTCGGGGGCGCGACGTCGGCCCGTGGCTGCGGCGCAGCGGCCTTCGCCCGCGCCGGGTGCGCGGCCGGCTCGGGAGGCTGGGGCGGCGGCGGGGTCTCGGTGTGTTCGATTGCCTTGGGCTTCGTCGTCTCCGCCATGGAGATGGCGATGATCTCGCGCCGGGCGCGGGCCGGGATCGCCATGACGATCACGCCCAGGAGCGCGTGGGCCCCGAGGCTGATCGCGAAGAGGTACGTCCGGCCGGCCACGCCTTCGCCCTCACTTCGTGCGGTCGACGTTGATCGCGAACTTGGTGATCCCCTCGACCTTCGCGAGATCGATGACGTGCACGACGCTCCCGTGAAAGGCGTGCTCGTCGGCGGTGACGACGAGGTTCACGTCCGCGTTGGCCTGGACGGCCGCGCGGAGGCGCGTCCTCAGCTCGCTCTCGTCCACCGGCTTGTCGCCGAAGAGGAGCGCCCCGTCCCGCGTGATGGTGACCGCGGCGGGAGAGGAGGCTGCCTCGTCCGAGGTCGCCGTCTTCGGCAGCTGGACCTTGAGGGACTGCTGCACGATGTAGGTGGCCGACACCATCATGATGACGAGGAGGACGAGGACGACGTCGACCATGGGGGTCACGTTGATGCCGACGATGGGGCCACTGCTCGACGATGCGTTGCCGGCCATGCGTCAGCCCTCCTCTGCCTGCGTCGCGGGCGAGACAGCGGGCGCCAGCTCGCGTGCGGGCGCGTGGACCGCGACGCGCGGGAGCGGCTCACCCATGCGCTCGCGCGCCTCGGCGTAGGCCCCGGCGAGCTTGCCGAGCACCATCACGCCGGTCTCCACCTCCGCGATCTTCTTCTGCAGCACGTTGTAGGCAACGACCGCCGGGATCGCCACGAAGATGCCGACGCCCGTCGCGATGAGCGCCTCGGCGATGCCCGTCATCACGTTGCCCATCGCCGCCCGGTTCTGGCCCGCATCGCCGAGCTGGTGAAACGCGTCGATGACTCCGATGACGGTCCCCAGCAGACCGACGAACGGCGCGTTGTTGCCGAGTGTGCCGAGCAGGTAGGTCGAGCGCTGCAGCTGCCCTCGCGCGTTCCCGAGGGAGGCGTCGAGGGCGTTCGCGAAGGCCGCCGGCCCACCGTGCACCCACCGCAGGGCCGTGAGCACGATGCCCGCCTCGAGCGACTTGCTTCCCAGGAGCACGCGGCGTGCGCGGTCGAAGTCCTCGACCTCGAGGGCCTCCGAGAAGCGGGCCGCCAGCGCGTCCACGTCGTCCGCGCGGCGCGTGAAGAAGAGCCAGCGCTCGAGCGCCGACGTGAGCGAGAGGACGGACAGCGCGAGGAGCAGATAGAGCACCCAGGTGCTGCCCAGCAGCGCGATCCGAGAGAGACTGTCGACCAGCATTTTTCATCACTCCCTTGGCGAGTCACTGCAAGACGAAGTCGCCGACGAAGAGCCCCGGCCCCGAGCCGCCGTTCGCCTGCTCGGCGGTCAGCACCCCGCTGGCGAGCGGCGGCACCTGCTGCACGAGCCGCTGGGTGCCGTCGGGCTGCGGCTCGGCGAGCCACAGCGAGACGCTGAAGCTGACGGCCGGCTGGCCGCAGGCGCTGAACAGGTCCACCCAGACCTGGTACTGGCCCGTCTGCGGCGTCGACTGCCACACGACGTTCTCGCGGTCGATGTCGTCGATCACGCAGTTCTGGTTCGATTCGCGATCGAGCACGCCATCGCTCGCGCTCGTCTCGACGCCGGCGTCCGAGGGCCGGCTCGAGCCCGTCGCCCCCCCGATGACCACCCCGGAGGGATCCTCCACGATGAGATCGAGAGCGACGGGGCTGTCCCAGCTGAGCGAGAGCACCGCCGCGGGCGGCGGGCGCTTGGGGACGCAGGCGTTGAGGTTGTCCGGCACGGGGGTGTCGATGCACACCGAGAGGTCCGCCTGCGTCCCGCTGGACCCGTCCGCGTTGATGGCCGTGAAGAGGAGGTCGTGAAAGCCGGGCGGCAGGTCGCGGCCGAAGCTGGCCGAGGCCTGCCACGTGAGGAGCCCGTTGTCCGACGGGTCGGGCGCCCCGACGGGCACCACCCAGTAGCCGGTCCCCAGATCGGCGAAGCGCACTCCGATGGTCTGCGCGTCGGTGGTCGCGTGTCCGGAGAAGAGCAGGCCGAGCTCCCCCTGTTCGATGGCCCGGTTGGCGACGTTGATGTCCGTGACCTGGGGATCGGTGCCGGCGTCGGCGGAGGCATCGGCAGGCTCCGGCGGCGCTCCCGGGAGCCCTCCGGGCACGAACTGGGCGGACTCGATCCGCAGCGGCTCGCCTATCCCCGTGTTCGGCGAGGCCTGCTCGCCGGTGCACGACGTCGCGACCAGCAACGCGCCGCTCACGGCTCGCGCGATGGCACGCATCACAGCTCCACCTGCAGGCGGAGCGTCCACTGGTCCTTCGGGAGGTCGGTTGGCACGCCGCGCCAGTCGATTCCTTCGTGGTTGAGGATGTGGTCGTACTCGAACAGCAACCTGGCGCGATCCGGGAGCACGAGGGCCACGAGCGGCGACCAGGTCGTGATGGTCTGATCGAGCGGCAGGACGGTCCCTCCGATCTGGGTGGTCGCGTCGCCGTTCGGGTTGTAGGCATCGACGCGCAGCCCCACCAGGCCGTACCGGGTGACCTCCTGGACGTAGGCGACGTACCAGCCGAACTCGCGCAGGTTGGTCCCGAGCGCCACGGGATCCGCGATCAAGAGACCCCGATCGAGGTTGCTGCCGACGTACGCCTCACCATAGAGGAGCGCCCGCCCCAGCGCGGTCTGCAGGCGGAGCTCCAGGTCCACGCCCAGTCCCCAGTGGGGGAAGGTCTGCGACGGAGTCGCGGCCTGCCCGGGCACGCCGATGATCTCCCCCGGATCGACCACGCCGTTCTGGTTCGTGTCCTGCCACTGGAGCGTGGCCTTGGTGGCCGAGGTTCCGGGGTGGAAGCCGCTGCCTCCCAGGAACGACACCCCACCCGCGACGCCGAGGTGCCTGGTGGGCTGCGTCTCGGCGCCGAACCGCGCGATGAGATCCTTCTCCGACGTCGGATCGAACCCGATGGCGCTGGGTGCGCTGTCGGGGACCGGTGTCCCGTCGAACGCTCCCAGCGAGTACCGGAAGAAGCCGACGGCTCCGCCGAGGGTCGCGCCGAAGTCCCCGTCTCCCGGGAACAGGGCGCGCGAGCCCGTCGTCCTCTCGAGGAAGAGGCGAGTACGGTTCGGCTCGTAGAGCTCGTACCCGAAGGGGATGCTCGTGAGGCCCGCGGTGAGCACGGCCAGCGGGGGGACGGACCGGTCGGCGGCGCGCAGGAGGAGCGAGGCCTCGGCGCGCCGCAGACCGAACGCCAGGCCGTTCTGGTTGTTGCCGTCGATCTCCACCGTCGCGGACGCGTAGTCCCAGCCCCGATCGAGCCGGAGGCGCGCCCGGCGCACGAGGAACCGGTTCTGGTTGAGGGGTACGCCGTTGGCATCGAGCTGGTCCTGCGAAGCCTGGCTCTGCTGGTACTGCGCCTGGACGTAGCCGCTGAGGACGAGACCTCGCGACCAGACCCGGGACCACGGGCTCGCATCGAAGGACGTCGTGGGCAGGCCGGGCGTGGGAGGATCGCTCCTCACGTCCGGGTGGGCATGCTCTGCGGCTGCACGTGCCTCCAGGGCCTCGACTCGCGCGCGCAGCTCCGCCACGTCACGCGCTTCTTCAGCTGGTGGTGCAGTCGACGTGGGGGCAGGAGGCTTGGAGGGAACCGCGGGGGGCGCGGGGACCTCGAGGTCGTCGTCCCCTGACGGAGCTGGTGCGGGGACCGGCTGCGCCCAGGCCGGCGACTCGACGAGCAGGAGGCCGGCCGCGACGAGAGCGGGCCATCGAAGGAGCGCGGCCACTAGAGCGGCGGCAGACCGCCGTCGTAGTCGGGCAGCCGCAGAGCGTTGTTGAACGGGGAGCACTGCGACGTGGTGCACTGATTCAGGAACTGGTTCGTGTTCGTCGGAACACAGCTCCAGCACCCGGCGTCGGTCGTGCACGCCGCCGCGTCCTGGTCGGGAACCAGCTCGCCGTCCTGCAGCTCGCCGTCGGGCTCGCCCTGCTGGGAGTCCCCGCCCGCGGAGCTGTCCCCCGGGGGCGTCGTGACGTCGGCGCTCGCGTCCGTCCCGCCCTCGTTTCCGACCTGGTAGACGGGGGTCGGCTGCGGATTCGAGTTGTTGCTGGAGCACGCGGCGGCGACGAGCACGCCGGGCAGGAGGAGCGCGGAGACGACAATGGCCGCCGTCCGGCGGGACTTCGCGAGGGTGCCCATCTCAGTTCACCTCGCAGTAGCCAACGTTGGGGCCCGAGCCCGCGTCCGCTCCGAGCGGCGGCCCGATGTTCCGGCAGTGATTGGTCGAGCAGTCGCTGTTCTGCGTGCACGTCTTGCACGTGGCGGGCTTGCTGGCAGCGTTGGTGGCGAAGTCGAACTCGCAGCTGCACGGCGTGGCGGGCGCGTACGAGTAGGGAGCGGCGAGATCGCCGTCACGCCACGCCTGCATCGCGCAGCTGGGGACCGTGTAGGCCGCGATCTCGGCGGCGAAGACGTCCACGCCGGTGGGCGGCGTCGCCGTGCCGGTGAACAGGCCGATGAAGCTGGCCGTGTTCGGATCCGTGATCTGGTTGCTCGCGTTCACGGCCGCGAAGAAGTGGACGGGAGACCAGAGCCAGTACTGACCGCTGCGGACGTTGGCCTTGTCGAACGCGTCGATGGTCGAGTCCGGCCAGTAGCCGCAGGTCTGGCCCGTGTGCTGGTAGGCGAGGACCTTGATCTCGCTTCGATTGCCGTCGGCCACCTCCCCGGAGACGAAGCCGATGCCCGCCTCGGCGTTGGACGTCCCGTTGAGCGCGTTCAGCGCGGTCACCGTCGCGGAGTTCGTGCTCTCGGCCGTTCCGTGCGCGGCGACGGTCGCCACGGGGACTCCCGTGTCGAGGCCCACGAAGAGAGCGACGAAGGAGCTCGCGCTCCGCGTGAAGATGTCCGCGGGCGTGCTCCACGGGGTGACGGTCAGGTTGGGCGCCGACGCGCCGAAACCCCAGATGTAGTAGGCGGCCTCGGTGCTGATCGACTGCTGGCTCGACGAGGAGGGCACCACGAAGTCGACGGGTTGCACCGGACCGAGGAACTGCCCGAAGCCCGTGGCGAGCGACGTCACTCCGCTGCACAGGGTGGGGCCGTTGCCCATGACCGCGAAGGTGACGGGATCGCCGCCCACATCGAGCTCGCAGGAGAGCGTGCTGCCCGAGCCGTCCCAGTAGAGCGCCGTGCCGGTGATGCTCGTCGGGGTGACGAGATCGTTGTACCCGGCGCAGGCGCTCCCGCTGTCCGAGTAGACGATGGAGACGGGGGAAGCAGCCTTGGCCAGCTGCGTGCCGATCTGGGTGAGCAGCGGGGCCTGCGCGCTCCCGCCGGCGCCGTAGACGATGGTGCCAGGCAAGCTCGAGCAGTTCGGGTTGCTGGCATGCGCTTCCTGTTCGGGCAGGGACATGGCCGTTGCCGTGAAGACCAGGCTGCCCGCAACGAGCCTGCGCCTCGAGTGTCTGAGCATGAGGCTGTGTCTATTATAACGAACACATCCGGGCAAGGAAAAAGACGTCGCCTTGCCTGCGGAGGACCATGGGCGGTCACTATCTCAACATGCAGCGCATTCTAGGCCCATCTGTCGGGCCTCGGCGCACCGGATGCCGCTCCATCTTTCTGGACGATTTCGTCCTTTTTTCAGGACACAACGGCAAGGTCCTTCGATCCTCGGTGCCGGGCTCGGCACGGCTCGGTGGTGCCGGCTTGCGCCCCAGGCTGCCCGTCACCGTCCTCGAGCACCCGGTCTGCGACCATCGAAGGGACCCGGTCCAACGCGTCGCCGGAGAGCCCGGCCGCTCCGATCCATGTTCGCCGCGTTGCAAACCAGCTTCGCCGACGTGTGAACCGGTTTCGCCGCGGAGCAAATGCTGGCGCCGCTCGGAAACTGATCCAGATCGCCGGTCGGAAACTGATCCACCCAGCGGGTTGATTCCTACGCCTTCCGGCCTGCCTTCGGCAAGGCGTCGGTCGTGGTCTGGTCTTCGATCGTCCT
>Ga0326727_10001311_pt1 | contig 93350 bp, 60 predicted proteins | sample MB2enrmetagenome_FD_207643 | JGI IMG/M metagenome (GOLD analysis project Ga0326727, IMG submission 207643) | Lab enriched peat soil microbial communities from McLean, Ithaca, NY, United States - MB29MY | ecosystem: Environmental > Terrestrial > Soil > Wetlands > Peat | place: USA: New York... | reverse complement strand
CTTCACAGGCTGCGGAAAAACTCTCGCCAAACGGGCTTTGTAACAGGGCCCGACTTCAGTCGGGCCGATAAACCACCTGGAATCAGCGGGGCTTTAGCCCCTGAGGGAAGTTTCTCAGACTCTGCGAGGGCAAACATGCCTTTTTCCGCAGCCTGTAAAGCCCTCCTGATTTCAAGGCAGTTAATGTGCGGCCTTCAGCCCGTACCCTTTTCTCAAGCCGGTACCCTTCCCTGAAACCCGTACGCTTCTCTCAAGCCCGTTCGTATCTTTAGTCAGGTGCGAATGCCATGGAGGGCGGCTCGCGGTGCGCCGTGCGGCTTTCTTCAAAAAAAACGAACGGTCGAAAGCAACGTTGCCACGTATGCGCTTCGGCCGTTCGAGGAGGCCACACATGTTCTCTTGATTGCCGTACTTTCACTCTGGCACGCATGGGAATAATTCTCTGCAAAGTCCTGTGCGCAATCGCGCGGAATTTCCCGGAACGAGATTGCCGAGGCGATCAATTGCCATTTTGCGCCAAACGGGGCGGGCAGCCGCCGTAATGCGAGGGGAGCCAGGAGGAGCGAAAAAATTTCTTACGAGGCGGAGGGGCTGCTGGGGGCGGGAGTCTCGATTTCCACGGCTACGACGCAGTTGCGGCCGCTATTCTTGGCGCGGTAGAGGGCGCTGTCGGCCGCGCGGATGAGGGACTCGTCGTCGTCGGGGAATCCAGAGGCCACGCCCAGGCTGGCGGTGATGTGGATACGATGGCCGCTATCGACGATCTCAGCGGCCTGCAGGGTCCGCCGCATCTGCTCGGCCCGGTTTTGTGCGTCGGCGAGAGTGGCTCCTGGAAGGATCAGGATGAACTCTTCGCCGCCATACCGGCCAACCCAGTCGTAGGAGCGCACCGAGCGCTCGAGCACGGCGCCGACGGCTTTGAGCACGGCATCGCCGACCGCGTGGCCGTAGGTGTCGTTGACGGTCTTGAAGTGGTCGAGGTCTACCATGAGGACGCTCAGCGGAATCCCTTCGCGGCGGGACCGATCGACCTCGCTGCGCAGCCGTTCGACGATGATGCGGTGGTTGGCGAGACCGGTCAGATCGTCGTGCTCGGCGAAATGGCGCATCTGCTCGCGGGCTCTGAGCAGTTCGTTCTTTTCCATTTCCAGTTCCCGTGTGCGTTCCAGGACGGCGCGCTGCAGGAGGCGCTTCTGGCGGAGGAGCAGATGGACGCGCCAGCGCGAGAACAGGGCGATGGCAAGCGCGGCCAGAAGGAGAAGCGCGAGCTTCGATTCCCATGTTTGCCACCAGCGAGGCAGGATGCGGAAATCGACCTGGGCGGGCGGAGATACGCGGTTTCCGGCGAGGTCCTCGGTTTCGGCCTGAAAGGTGTAGTGGCCGGGAGCCAGGCGGGCGTAGCGCAGCGTCTCGTCATCGGCCTCTACCCATTCGGACTCGAGCCCCAGCAGGCGGTAGCGGATGCGGATGTGGTGGGCGTCGCGGAAGTTGAGGTCGGCAATGGCGATGGTCAGAGGACTGGCGCTCCAGCGAATCTCGGAACCGTCGGTAACAGGCACTGACCCGAAGGCGATTCTGGAGACAGCCGGGCGGTTGGGCGCGAGGACGGGGATGGCATCGGGCTTGATCAGGTGCGAGAGTCCGCCGGAGGTGCCGATCCACATGCTGCCGTCGGTGTCCTCGTTGAGAGCGTAGGTGTCGGTATCGTTCCAGATAAGGCCGTCCCCGCGCGTGAAGTTGCGCCAGGCGCGGCCGTCGAAGACGGTGAGTCCGGCGTCCTGTCCGATCCAGAGCCAGCCGCGGCTGTCCACGTCGAGTGAAACCACCTGGTCGGAGAGCAGGTGAGGGCCGAGGATGTGCTCGGACTCGACGACCTTGTTGCCGGAGACGCGCATCCGCATGAGTCCGGGGAAGGCCCCCGAGGCCCAGAGAGTGCCGGTGCGATCTACGACGGCTTGCTGCGGAACGATGCCGGAGAGGCCGGGGTCGATCCGGACCCACCCCTTGGCGTCCAGCCGGTACAGTGCGTCGTCGGACGAGGCCCAGACGCGTCCCTCGGCGTCGGAGCTGACGTGGCGGAAGCGCGCCTGCGGATGCGCGATAACCGGGTCGGTGACGAGGCGCGGCTGTGGATGCGCAGCTTTGGTGTCGAGCACAAAGAGGCCGTGGCTGGTTGCGATCCAGAGGTTCTGCCTGCCGTCGCAGAACAGGTAGAAGACCTCCGGGATCTTCCAGGAGCGGCCGGCGAGGCTTTGTGCGTCGATGCGCACCAGCAGGCCGTTGCCGGAGCCCATCCAGATGTTTCCGCCGGGGTCGAGGGCCAGCGAGATGGCGCGCACGCTGGGAATGGCGGGACTGCGCCAGTGGCGAGCAGTCGTAGCGCCGGGCGGAAACCAGTCGAGGCCGGACTCCGTGCCCACCCAGAGGCGTCCCGCGCGGTCGCGCAGCGAGGCCCAGATAATGTCGTCGGAGAGGCCCTCGCCGACGGTAAAAGCTTCCCAAAAGTCCTGCCCCACCCAGCGGCGAATGCCATGGCCGGCGGAGCCGATCCAGATGGAACCCTCGCGGTCCGCAACCAGGGCCGAGATATCGTAGCGGGTGAGGCCATTGCGGGTGGTCACCATGCGCCAGCGGCTGCCGGTCCAGATGCCGAAAGAAGGGCCTTGAGAGGCCAGGATGCGGCCCTGTCCATCGACTGCGAGCGCATCGTAGGGAGTGGCGTTGCTTTGCCCGGGCAGGGAGTGTTCGGTGTAACGGCCGGCGGCAAGGTCGATCTCGCCGATATGCGTGCCGCCGCGCAGCCAAAGCCGTCCGCGGCCGTCGAACTTCATGTGAAGCCACTGCTCGCGCGGGAGATGCCACTGCGCGCCCATGTGGGCGATCCTGCCTTCGGCGAGACGGCAAAGGCCGTCGCCGCAGCCATACCAGAGCGGGCCTTGCGGGTCATGGAGAACGCTCCACACCTGCTCGTTGCCCAGGTGCATGGCCTCCGCGGTCCAACGGGCGGGCGCGATCTGCCGCAGCAGATAGACGCCGCTCCTGTCGGCGAGCACAATCTGGTTCGGCGCTATCTGTGTGAGGACCGAGCCGATGCGGAGCGAGAAGCGCGTGGCGGGATCCGGCGGATGAACCTCGGTGAACGATCCGTTGCTGCCGCGGAAGAAGACTCCTTCCGTGGTGCCGACAAGAAGCGTTCCGCCCGGGGCGGGCAGAATCTCCTGGATGGTGCGCGCGTTCAGGCCGTTGGCCGGGCCGAACTTGGTGTACTGGACGCCGTCGTACTGGTAGAGGCCGTTCTCGGTGCCCACCCAAAGGTAGCCGACGCTGTCCTGCGCCACACAGTTGACGTCCAGGTTGTCCATGCCGGAGGCTGCTTCGCTGAAGCTGTAATGCTGGGCGAAGGCAAACGAGCAGAGCGCACCGGCTGCCATAGCAGAGCAGATGATTCTCCGCACGATGCAGTTCAGCTTCAGTTCGGCTCCCAGCAAAGCAGACCTTCTGGTTGAAGATTGTGAAAGATCATTATCCGGCTGATGGCGCAGGGAATGCGATAAAAAAACAAAAACCGGCATGACGCGTAGTGTGAACAGGCCCTAGTCGCAGAACAGAGGCGCGTCATCGACCGGGAAGGCGGGGTCGATCTCCGGCGACTGAAGGTGGGCGGCATCCCCTTCGTTTGGCGCGGGCTGGAGGTAGAAGCGCTCCACTTCGTCGAGGACGGTTGTGCCGGTGCGGGCCTTGTAGACGGCGGCGCGCAGCCTGGCTCCGCCGGGAAGGCCGTGGGTGAACCAGGTGGTGAACTGCTTCATCTTGCCGACGGGGTCGCCGAGGCGGCAGGCGCGAGGCAGATCCTTGGTTGCCTCGGTTTCGGCCAGCAGCATCTGAAAGTACGCCCGGATCATGCGATAGCGATCTTCCATGGCAGGGCTGTCGTACCGGCCGGTAGCAGTGTATTGCGCGATCTGGCGGAAGATCCACGGGTTGGTGGGAGCGGCGCGGCCGATCATCACGGCATCGCATCCGGTTTGGGCCACCATCGCAGCGGCGTCTTCCGGAGTGCGGATATCGCCGTTGCCGATGACGGGAATGCGGACGGCCTGCTTGACGGCGTGAATCCATTGCCACTGGGCCTGGCCGGCGTAGCCCTGCTCGCGGGTGCGGGCGTGGAGGGCCACCGCGTCGAGGCCTTCCGCCTCGGCCATGCGAGCCAGCTCAACGCAGACAATCTGCTGCTCGTTCCAGCCCATGCGGAACTTGACGGTGAAGGGAATCGAGACGGCTTTGCGGACGGCACGGAAGATTTCGCCGATCTTTGGGAGGTCGCGCAACAGGCCGGAGCCGCCATTGCAGCCGACCACGCGCTTGGCAGGGCAGCCCAGGTTCAGGTCCACCAGGTCGAAGCCGGTCTCCTCGATAATGCGCGCGGCCTCGGCCAGCGTCTCCGGGTTGGAGCCGAAGATCTGCGCGCCGATGGGGTGCTCGTCGTCGTAGAAGGTCAGGTAGCGGGCGCGCTTTGACTCACGCATGCGGCTCAGGCCGTCGGCGGAGGTGAACTCGGTCATCAGCAGGCCGCAGCCGGACTGGGCGTTGGTGACGGCCTCGTCAATGCTCGAGGCCCAAGCCTCCGCGGTGCCGGTAAACAGGCTGGCGTGGCGGATGAAGCGGCGGAAGACGGTATCCGTGACGCCGACCATGGGCGCCAGCACGGTGGCTGGAGTGACGGCGACGGTTCCGATGCGAAGCAGCGCGGGCACACGAATGCCGTCGGGCATGGGATGCTCGATGGGGTTGTCCCAGTGCTTCTTTACGGTGATGCCTTTGACGCCCATCAAAAAAACAGCTTTCAGCCCGCAGCCCGCAGTTGCCTGCGCTTGCGTTCGCGGTGGATTGCGTGCGGAGTTCCAGCGCGCATGGCTCTAACTTGGTGTCTCGCCGACGAGAAAGACGAATGGCTTGCTGCCGCGGGAGTCGGGGACCCAGCCGGCTTCGATCGCCTGCTGGATATGCAACTTCACCTTGTCGGGATCGACTTTGGGTTGCACCGTCCACATGCGCGTGTAGCCGAGCTTCTTCGATGTGACCGGCGGATATTCGAGAAACAAGACCCTGTGGACGCCCTCCGCGAGTTGAACGCGCAGAGTGATGCCGGTCCAGGTTTCCGCGTCGGCGGGTTGCTGTTCGGTATGCAGACGCCAGACCACCTTGTAGCCTTCGACGCAGACTTCGGATTCGATCGAGCGCTTTGGGCGGGGCATGGGGAGCACCTCGAAAATACAGTTGAACGGTTGACGATGCTGTTATTGCGCTTGAAAACACAAACCCAATTGAGACGGCAAAAGTGTCAGGGTACGACTCCGCAGGCTACGGAAAAATGACTAAAGCGGGCCTTTTCACTAAAAAGTCCAGCAGGGGCTAAAGCCCCGCTGATTCCAGGTGGTTTATCGGCCCGACTGAAGTCGGGCCCTGTTACAAAGCCCGTTCGGCGAGAGTTTTTCCGCAGCCTGTAAAGCCGTGCCCTGTTACAAAACCTCGTTGGACGAGAGTTTTCCGCATCCGGTGAAGTCGTGTTCCGACGCATGAAGCTAGTTTTGCAAGTGGCTTCCGGAACCGCATCTTTTTGCTGAACGAAGTAGGGCCTCCGCCTTGGCGGAGGCCCACTGTCTTGGTCCCAGGCAACTGCGCCGACTACTTGGCGGCCGCAATCGCCTCGTTGGACTTGGCGTACTTGCGGCGGAAGCGCTCGACGCGCCCTGCCGTATCGACCAGCCTCTGTTTGCCGGTAAAGAACGGGTGGCAGGCGGAGCAAATTTCCACGTGAATGTCGCCCTTGTGGGTCGACCGGGTCTCGAAGTTGTTTCCGCAGGCGCAAAGAACGCGGACTGCATCGTAAGTGGGGTGGATCTTTTCCTTGGGCATCGCTTAAAGACAGACCTTTCCTGCAATCTTCCTCAACTATTGTAGGGTTATTTGGCCGGAATCGCAAATGCGCCGCATTGCGGGGGCAGGAAAGCGGGGAGCCTACCTGCGCAGGGCCGCGCGATCCAGCGCCATCAGGGCCTTTGTCACGCGATCGGAGGCGTGGCGGACCACGCCGTCGTCGCTGGAGAAATCGCCGGTGACGACGTGGATGCCGAGGGCTTCGATGCGCTCGATGTCGGCCTCGACCGGAGCGGCATTTTCGGCTGCATAGCGGGCCAGGGTCTCCGGCGAGAAAGGCGCGATGTTGACCAACGCGCAGTCGAAGATGGGGGCGCGGGTGTGGTCGTAGATGCGCTGGATATGGTCGGCGGCGGACAGGCCCAGGCTCTCGTTGGCCTGGGACATGAGGTTGCAGATATAAACGCGCAGGCCGCGGGCGCTCGCCAGGGCCTGGGCAATTCCATCCACCAGGAGATTGGTGATGAGCGAGGTAAAGAGCGAACCGGGGCCGACGGTAATCAGGTCGGCGCGCGCGATCGCGTCGAGGGTTTCGGGCAGGGGCGCCGGGCTGGGCGGGTCGAGCGAGAGTTCGACGATGCGGCGGTGGCTGGCGGTGATCTTTGTTTCGCCTCGGACTTCGGAGCCGTCGTCCATTTGGGCTACCAGTGTCGTATTGGCGATGGTGGCTGGATAGATGTGGCCGCGCGTGGCCAGAATCTTGGAGGAGAGCTGGATGGCCTGGGCAAAATCGCCGGTGATCTCAGTGAGGGCGGCCACGAACAGGTTGCCGAGGGTGTGGCCTTTCAGGGAGCGCCCGCTGCGGAAGCGATGGCTGAAGAGCCGGGACAGCAGGGCTTCTTCCTCGCTGAGGGCAACCATGCAGTTGCGCAGGTCGCCGGGGGGCAGCATGTTGAAGTCTTCGCGAAGCCTGCCGGAAGAGCCGCCGTCGTCGGTGACGGTGACCACCGCGGCGAGGTCGGAGATGAGTCCGGATGCGGCCTCCGGGTGGCCCGGGACCACGACGTGGTGGCGCAGGCCGCGCAGCAGGGTTGACAAGCCGGTGCCGCCGCCCATGGCAACCACGCGCATGGGGGCAACCGGCGTCAGGGGCGCGGCAGGGAGACGATCGACGGGAGGAGTGGCCAGGCTCAATGCGATCCTTACGAAACCTCAGGATACAGCAGTTCCGTAAAACGGGGATCGTCGACGATGCTCTGGAAGTCGTTGTCGACGCGGGCCTGCAGCCGGTTGCGCGGGTTCAATTCGATGGCGCGCGCCAGATTCTGCAAGCACTCCTGCGTCTGTCCGGTAACCGCGTCGAGAATGGCCAGACCGTAGTAGACGTAATCTGCGTTTGGATAGGAGGCCAGGATGCCGGCGAACTGATCGCGGGCGTCTTCGTAGTAGCCGGTATTCAGCAGGGACACCGCGTAGTCGTACTGCTCTTCGGGAGTCGAAAACGACAGCGAAGGCCTTTCCAACTGCCGTTGGCAGGTGGCGATGTACATCCGGCAGCGCTCGACGATCTCCGGTGGCGCGCTGGGCAGCAGCTTCTCCAGCGCGGCGAGAGCTTTTTCGAACCTGCCCTGCTGCAGAAACTGAACGGCGGTCATGTAGCTGCTCATGGCCGTCGCGGCTGCCGCTGCGGAGTGGCCGCCGGGGGCAATCGCCGCAGCGGATGATTTCTTTCGGCCGGGGGATGTGGAATGTTCTTCTTGCTTCATGATTTTGCCGGGAGCGCTTCTGCCTGAACGCGGAACTTGGCCGGGACAAGACCGTACCGGGCCCGCGCGAGTGCACGATGCTGCTCAGGCCATCTTTATACGCATAAGGCCGTGAGACGTCAATGGGCAGGCCTCGGCGGCGAGAGCCGGGAAGCGTACCTGCGCCGCGTTTAAGGCTGCTTTTTGCCGTAGATGGCGGGGTTCAGCGAGGGGTCGTTGTACATCTTCAACTGGCGGTACAGCTTGAAGCGCCGGGTTCCAGCCAGTACGTCGAGCCAGAGCGCGTCGAGGCAGGCGGCCAGGTCGGCGCGCTGTTCCAGCAGAATGGCCAGACGGTCGAAGTTTCGTTGGGCGTGGCCCGGGTCCGCGCCGGTGCGTTCGGCCTCCGCGCGGGTGTGGTAGATCTTGAGCGACAGAATGGACAGCCGGTCGATGATGAGGCCGGGCGTCTCGGAGTGCAGTGGCGCGGCCGCACGGGGAAGGCCGCGTTCCTCAAGCCAGGCAAGGAGCGCGCGGTCCAGTTGTTCGGCCAGGTCGTTGCGAAGTTGGTTGGTACGGTCGATGCGGCGCTTGACGCCGGCCAGTTCGGCGTCGCTGGCGTGGGGCGAGCGCGCTTCGTCCTCGATGTGCCACAGGTCGAAGTTGGCGCGGTGCTGGCGGGCGACCTGGTCCAGCCACGCATTCGGGGCGGCGGGATCGGAGGGGGGCGAAACGGGACATTCCGGCAGGTGCCAGGCCTGGGTCCGTGCGTCGTGCAGAGCGGCGATGTCGGCGGCGGAGAGCATGACAAATTCTACCCGGCCCGGGCTTGCGCCCTGGCGACAAGCATCTATGGTAGAACTATCTACACCCGCGGTCCAGATTCCCCCCTGGCAAGAGCGAACCCGTTGAGGCGGAACGCCGGCAGCGGACTGTGCGGTTGGAGAACAACGGCGGAGGCCGATCGATCACGGATGGAGCGGATACTTTGCATCTCCGGCAGTGCTTGCGGGCAGGAGTTCCTGCGCCAGTGCGCCGCGCTGGGTGTGCGGCCCACGCTGCTGACCCTGGATGGACTACGCGACGCCGACTGGCCGCGGGAGGCTATCGAAGATCTGGCCACCATGCCCGAGGGGCTGAACTGCGAGCAGGTGCTGAATACCGTCTCCTGGATGGCGCGCGGCCGGTTGTTCAACCGCGTGGCCGCGCTGGACGAGGGAAGCCTGCTGCGCGCCGCCGAGATTCGCGAGCACATGCGGATTCCCGGAATGGGGATTACGACCGCCGGCTACTATCGCGACCGGCTGGCCATGCGCGTCAGCGCCCGCGAGAGCGGCTTTGCGGTGCCGGAGTTCTGCCGGGTGCTGAACTACGACGAACTGCGCGCGTTCATGGAGCGCGTCCCCGCTCCCTGGATGTTGCGGCCGCGCAGGAAGAGCGCCGGTCTCGATTCGCGGCGCGTCGAGAATCCCGAAGAGCTGTGGCGCGCACTGGAGCAACTGGGCGACCGGCAGAGCCGCTACTTGCTGGAACAGCTGATCCAGGGGGAGCTTTTTACCGTCGAGTCGGTGGTGAGCGAGTGCCGGGTGGTGTTCTCGGTGGTCCATCGTCACCGCGGCTGGCCCGAGGCGGGAGCGGCAACCGGAGCGAGTCTGATCGAAACCGTGGACCGGACCAGCCGCGACTGGATGGAACTGACCGCGCTCAATGGCGGGCTGGCGCCTTCGCTGGGCATGGTGCGCGGCCTGACTCATGCCCGTTTTCTGCGCGGCGAAGCCGACGGACGCCATTACTTCCTTGAGATTGCGGCCGGAGTGGGAGAAGGCGGGCTGGGCCGGCTGGTGGAAGCTGGCTCCGGGCTGAACCTTTGGCAGGAGTGGGCGCGGCTGGAAGCGGCGCATCTGCGCGGCGAGGGATATTTACCCTGCGAGTGGTTCGAGAGCTATGCGGCCAGCCTCGAATGGCCAGCCGGCGGGCTCCCGGAAGATGCCGCCGAGCTGTCGGCTCCGGAGATTGCGGAAAGGCTACGCGCGCAGGGACGCGAGAGTGTTCTGGTTCGATCCTCGAAATTGGAGAGGGTTGCGCAGTTGCTCGACGGGCTCGTCCGGCAAATTGCCGCACGTGGCAGCGGTTTGCCCGCAGCCGAGCCGGGCGGGCGGCCTGGTTGCTGAAGGACTGGATTTGAGGGAAGTTACGCGGGGGACGCGGCCAAAATTTGGTGAGCTCGCTGGGATTCGAACCCAGGACCCACGCCTTAAAAGGGCGTTGCTCTACCAGCTGAGCTACGAGCTCGTTCAAGGCCGCTGTTTCAAAATTACCACAGGGTTGGGTTTGGCGCTTGCACAATCGCCGAGGGACTTTCCGCACGCCGGTTTTGATGCAGATTGCGGTACTGCGGCAGGGCTGTTCGGATGGGCTCAAGTGCCTGAGGAATGAGTTGTTTTGGTGGTCTTGCATGGCGAGAAAGTGTTAGCAGGATGACCTTGCAAGTGTTATTGTTCTGACAACAGCGGTGCGACTACGATTCCCAATGAAGACACCTCCATGGGAGGAGACTCTCCATGCTGGCAGGATCGTTTCCCTTTCGGTTGTACGCTATGTTGATTCGGTTTGCAGGAAATAAAGGGGATACGGGGCCTGGTGGGGGACATAAGGTGCAGGGGTGATGTATGACTGATCGGAAAGCGCTGCTCGACCAGAATGAGACGCCGGAGGATGTGGCGACTCTCTACTCTTGGGCCAATCTTCATGGGGCGAAGTATCGGGATTTTTCGGCCTCTCGCGCGCAGACCCGCGAGAAGTCGCGCTTGCGTGTGATCCAGGCCATCGAAGAGGAAAAGGAGCGGGCGCGGCTTGAGGCCGAGGCCCAGCAGGCCGGGCAATTGCGGCTCGCCGAAGAAAAGGCGCGTGCCGAAGAGCAAGCCCGTCTGGATCGAATTGCGGCGGAACAGGCAGCGCGCCAAGAGGTGGGCCGGCAGGAAGCAGCCCTGCAGGCAGCCCAGTTGGCAGCCCAGCAGTCCGCGCAGGAGGCGGCGCGCCAGGCGGCGCAGGAAGCTCAGCAGGCAGCCGATCAAGCGCGGGCAGCCCAGTTCGCGGCACAGCAGGCACAGATGATGCAGCAGGCCCAGGCGGCGCAGCGCGCGGCCCAGGAAGCACAGGCAGCCCAGCGTGCGGCGCTTGAGGCCCAGGCGGCCCAGCGCGCGGCGCAGGAAGCGCAGGCGGCGCAACGGGCCGCGATGGAGGCCCAGGCGGCACAGCGGGCAGCGCAGGAAGCCCAGGCAGCGCAGCAGGCCGCACAGCAGATTCGCGCGGCCCAGCAGGCGGCATGGCAGCAATCCCGGCCCGAGATTTACGCGGCCCCGGCGGCTCCCCAGCCGCCCAGCCAGCAGCCTTATTATGCGGCGCGGCCGGCAACGCCCGATTTTGGCAGCTACGTTCCTCCGCAGCCCTACCGGCCGGCAGCGGTAAGCCAGCCGGCCTATGCCCCGGCGAGAGAAGAGTGGCCGTCGAGCCAGCGCAACTCGTGGGGAGCCTACGATGCGCGGGAGACGGCTGGACGTCCGGCATGGCTCAGCACCGAGCAGCCCGAACCCGTTGCGCCGCCGGCGGCGCTTCCCACGGCGCCAGAAGATACGCTGCAGGGTTCGCGGGACCGGCTGACTTCGCGCTGGTTCGCGCTGAAGGGCGTTTTTCAGGGCTCGCAGGTTCCGGTGGAACCGGCTCCGGTACAGGTGCCTTCGCGCGCCCCGGTGCTGGCGGTATTTTCGCTGGCGGGTGGCGTTGGCAAGACCAGCCTGACGGCAACGCTGGGCCGTGCGCTCTCGTCGCGGGGCGAGCGGGTGCTGCTGGTGGACACGGCGGCCTATGGCCTTCTGCCCTTCTATTTCGGCGCGCGCGATCAGCGCCCCGGGCAACTGCGGACCTTCACGCCTCCGGGAACCAGCGGCGACGCGCCGATCCAGTTGATTACCCTCGATCCGGAGTCAATGGGCCCGGATACCGCGCAGCAGGAGCCTCTGGCCGCGGAGATCGGCAAATACGGGACCGGCGTGAGCCGCGTGATTGTGGACCTGGCGACAGCATCCGGAGCGACCACGCGCCGTGTTCTGCGCATGTCGCCGCTGGTGCTGGTGCCGGTGACGCCGGATATGAATTCGGTGGTCAGCGTCGGCGCCATTGACTCCTTCTTCCAGCACACGGTGGGCGTGACCGGCGCGCACTCGATGCCCTACTATGTGCTGAACCAGTTCGACGCTTCGCTGCCGCTGCATCTGGATGTGCGCGAGGTGCTGCGCGAGCAACTTGGCGAGCGGCTGCTGCCGTTTGCGCTGCGCCGCGCGCCTGCTGTGAGCGAGGCGCTGGCCGAGGGAATGACGGTGATGGACTATGCGCCCAACTCCACAGTTGCGGAAGACTTCGGCAATCTTGCAGGATGGGTGAAGAGTCAATCCGCACCCGCGAGCTCAGGCTTCCGCGGCGTGCGCTGGAGCGAGAGATGACAGCAGCAGGTCTGTGGCAGAACATCGGGGCGGGAGAGAATATCTTCACGAGATTTCTCCGTCTCGCTTTTCTGCTCGCGGCAGGCACAATTTTCGTGTTTCTGGCCGTGCTTCCCCTCACATGGCCGCAGCAGGCGGTCCTCGGGCTTCTCTCGCTGCTGATGGCGCTGGCGATGGCGCGCAGTTCCGACTCTTATCTGGTGACTCTGACCCTGATGATGATGTCGATGTTCTGCACGTTCCGCTACGGCTACTGGCGCATTCTGCAGACAGCGCGCTTTTTTGAGGACCCCGCCAATCACTGGACGGCCCTGGACGCCTTCTTCATCATGAGCCTGGTGCTGGCGGAGAGCTACGCCTTCTTCATTCTGTTTCTGGGCTACTTCCAAACCATCTGGCCGCTGCGCCGCGCGCCGGTGCCGCTGCCGGAGAGCACAGAGGAGTGGCCGCACGTCGATGTGCTGATTCCCACCTACAACGAGCCGCTGGACGTGGTGCGCTATACGGCGCTGGGCGCGCTGAATATCGACTGGCCGGCAGACAAGATGCACATCTACATCCTGGACGACGGACGGCGCAAGGAGTTCGAGCAGTTCGCGTTCGAGGCCGGGATCGGCTACAAGATCCGCTCCGACAACAAGCACGCGAAGGCCGGCAACATCAATACGGCGCTGAAGAGCATGACCTCGCCGTACGTGGCCATCTTCGACTGCGACCACGTGCCCACGCGCAGCTTTCTGCAGATGACGGTGGGCTGGTTCCAGCGCGATCCCAAGCTGGCCATGCTGCAGACGCCGCACCATTTCTATTCGCCCGATCCGTTCGAGCGCAATCTGGGGCAGTTCCGCGTGATTCCCAACGAGGGCGAGCTGTTTTACGGCATTGTGCAGGACGGCAACGACTTCTGGAACGCGTCGTTCTTCTGCGGCTCCTGCGCAGTGTTGCGGCGCGCGGCGCTGGACGAGATCGGCGGCATCGCCGTGGAGACGGTGACCGAGGACGCGCACACCTCGCTGCGCATGCAGATCAACGGCTGGAACACGGCGTACATCAACATTCCGCAGGCGGCCGGCCTGGCCACCGAGCGGCTGTCCGCGCACGTGGGCCAGCGCATCCGCTGGGCCCGCGGCATGATCCAGATTCTGCGCACCGACAATCCGTTGTTCGCGCCGAGCCTCAAGTTCCCGCAGCGGCTTTGCTACTTCAACGCGATGTGCCACTTCCTCTATGCCGTGCCGCGCCTGATCTTCCTTACGGCGCCGCTGATTTATTTGTTGCTGAATCACACGAACGTGCCTGGATACTGGGCCGCGATTCTGGCTTACGCGCTGCCTCACCTTACGCTTTCGAACGTGACCAACTCGCGCATCCAGGGCGAGCACAGGCACTCGTTCTGGAACGAGATTTACGAGACGGTGCTGTCGCCGTATATTTTGCTGCCCACGATGATGGCGCTGATCAATCCGAAGCTGGGCAAGTTCAACGTGACCGCCAAGGGCGGCGTGGTCAAGCGCACATTCTTCGACACGAAGATCGCGCAGCCCTTCCTGATCATGCTGCTGTTCAACATTGTTGGCATGCTCATCGCCATTCCGCGCTTCTTTATCTGGGACCGCGACCGCCCGGGCACGGTGGTGATGAACGTCATCTGGTGTTTCTTCAACATCGTGATTCTGGGTGTCTGCACGGCCGTAGCCCGCGAGATGAGGCAGTTGCGGACCACTGTGCGCATCAACGTGGTGACGCCGGTGATGGCGAAGATGGCCGACGGACGCCTTGTGGCCGGCGAGACCATCGACATGTCCAGCGGCGGCACCAGCATTCGCTTTGTAGAGCCGGTGGATATGGAGCCACAATCCGAGATTCGGCTCTCCTTCCCCACGCCGTTGGGGACATCGGAGCTTCCGGCAACGGTTGTCTCATCTGAAGGGTCGGTGTTGCGCGTGCGCTTTGAGGAATTGACAATCACCGAACAGGAAGTGCTGACCATGGTGCTATATTCCCGAGCGGATTCATGGCTAGGCTGGGGAGAGTCCCGCGAAAGCGACAATGTGCTGCGCAGCCTGGGACGGATCTTCACGATTTCAATGCACGGTCTGGTGTCGACCTTCCAGAGCCTCTTCACCGGCAAGGACAGGCGAGTGAAGAAGGCCGCGCCGCTGTCGATTGCGGGCTCCGTGGTGCTGTTTGTCGCCGCTTTGGTTACGATGGGCGGAGCCGCGCTGCACGCCCAGCCGATGGGGTTTGCGGGTTCCGCGCAGGCTCCGGCCGTGGACAAGAACCCTCCGGCGCCGCCGGGACAGTATCGCGACTCGTTCACCTTGAACGACGCCGGTTCGCCGCAGATTGAGATGCACGGCATCGATTCGATGCACAACATCTACTTCACGCTGCCGGAGACGCACGTGGTGCGCAGCGCGAAGATTCACCTCTACTACGCGTTCTCGCCCAGCCTGCTGCCCCAGTTGAGCCACTTGAAGCTCATCATGAACGGGACGCTGTTTGCCACCGTGCAGCCCACGCCGGGAGCGGTGGGCGGCTCGGACAGCCGCGACGCCGAGGCCGAATTTACCATTCCGCCCGAGCTGCTGGTCCACAACAATACGCTTACCATCGAGTTCATCGGCCACTACACCATGGTCTGCGAGGACCCGGCGAACACCACGCTCTGGTCGCGCGTACACCGCAACACGTTCCTCGACATTCAAGGCGACCTTCTGCCGCTCGCCGACGATCTGAAGCAGTTGCCCATGCCCTTCCTGGATCCGGCAGTGATCCAGCCGCTGAGCATTCCGGTGATCTTCGCCAGCACGCCGTCGTACAAGGCGGTGCAAGCAGCGGGCGTGGTCACCAGCTACTTCGGCATGATCTCCGAAGCGCGGCCGGTGCGGTTCCCGGTGCATATCGGTGCGATTCCTCCGGGCAACGCGATCGTCATCTCGGACAACGCCGGAAATCTTCCGCCCGGTTTGAATCTACCCGGGGTGAGCGCGCCCACCGTGGCGATGAGAACCAATCCCAACGACCCCTACGGCAAAGTGCTGGTGATTGCGGGCGCGGATGCGGATCAGGTTCTGATGGCAGCGCGGGCCGTGGCTCTGCACAGCGAGATGCTGAATGGCGGACAGGCCACGATCCAAAGCCTGAAGTTGCCCGGCAAGCAGCAGCCGGACGGCGCGCCGCGCTGGGCGCGCACAGACCAGACCATCGCACTGTGGGATTACACGCAGGCCGACCAGTTGCAGGGCGACGGCTCCGCGCCGCTGAATGTCTACTTCCGCATTCCGCCGGACATCTTCTACTCCGAGCGGCCCAACGCGAAGCTGCACCTTGTCTACAGGTACAACTCGATCCCCATCGGACCCATTTCGAGCATGCAGGTTCGCATCAACAACGCCTTCCTGGGTTCGGTGCCTCTGGTGCCGGGGCAGGAAGCGTCGAAGATGATGCAGGTGGACGTGCCGGTACCGGTCATCAATCTGCGCCCGTTCTCGAATTCTCTTTCCTTCGACTTCACCTTCCAGTTGCTGAAGAAGGGCGGCTGCCAGGATACGACGCCGATCAACATGCAGGCGGCGATCCTGCGCGATACCCATCTGGATTTGCGCGGCTATCCGCATTACGCGCCGCTGCCGAACCTGGAAGTCTTCGCCAACGCCGGTTTCCCCTTTACGCGGCTTGCCGACTTGAGCGAGACGACAGTGGTGTTGCCGCCGTCGCCGACCGAACAGGAGATTGAGACCTTTATCACGCTGATGGGCCACTTCGGCCGCCAGACCGGGTTTCCTACGCTGAGCGTGACCGTGGCCGGGCCCGAGGCATTGCATAACGGCGCCAACACCGACTTTCTGGTGATCGGAACGGGCGACGACCAGCCCGGCTTCGACAAGATGCAGAACACGCTGCCGGTGGCGCTGCGCAGCGGCGAGATTCAGGTGCGCGACACGCAGGGCTTCTTTGCTCCGCTGCACGGACGCCAATGGTGGAAGCTGAGTTCGAACGAGCACACGGAGTCCGGCGCGCTGGCTGCCGGCGGCACGCCCGATGCGGTGATCGAGGGAGTCGAATCGCCGTTCGATCCGGGAGAGAACCGCACGGTGATCGCCATTCACCTGCGCGACGGCTCAACCTTCCCAGCTTTCATGGACAGCCTGATGAGCGTGCAGCAGTCGAGTGAAATTTCAGGCTCGGTTTCAGTGCTGCATGGCAAGAGCTTCCAGTCCTATCGCATTGGCTCCAACGTCTATCACGTGGGCGTGCTTCCCTGGTGGTCGCGGTTGACGCTGTGGTTCATGCAGGTGCCCTGGCTGGCTGCCGTGGTGGTGATTATCCTGGCATTCCTGTTGGCCATCTGGACACGGCAGTGGCTGCGCAGCAGGGCTCGAGCGCGTCTGCAAATGCATGAAGATTAGCAAGGGCAAAACCGGAATACAGGTGTCTGTGCAACGAGCGTCGAAGGTGGCTTTTTCTTAAGGAATAGCTGCTTGAGGGAATTGGTTCCGGGCACAGCTACTCCGGTTTTGCTATCGCGGACGCAGTTGTTCACTTGCGTCAAAGCGCCGGGCGGTACTCTTCGACAAGAGGGCCGCCCGGTTGCGCATAAGGTGAACCGGAAGCCGGCGGTACGGAAAGCAAGTGCGGTTCGTCAAAGCAAGAGGCCGGAAGGCGTCAGGATGAGCGGACGGAAGGCTGAATCGGCGATTGGCCTCGGCAGGCAGACTTTCGATTTCGGCGGTGCTCCCAAGTAGATTCGCAACCAGGACGGGTTTTGAAAACCGGGTGGAGAAGAAGCGCAATGAAGTCATCCCCAATGGCGAAGCGGCTGCTGCTGATCGCGATCCTGTTCATGCTTTCGGCCACGGGCGGCTGCAAGGAGAGCCAGTGGAAGCTGTGGAATGCCTACTCGGCGCGGTTTATCGACGCGCAAGGCAGGGTCTACGATCCGCAGGGCGACCAGCACACGACCTCTGAGGGCCAGGCCTACGCGCTCTTCTTTGCGCTGGCCGACAACGACCGGACGAAGTTCGATCTGATCCTCTCCTGGACCCGCGAAAACCTGGCGGGGGGCAGCCTGGAGGCGCGCCTGCCGGCCTGGCTATGGGGAAAGAGCAGCGACGGTCCGTGGAAGGCGCTCGATGCCAACTCCGCGAGCGATGCGGATGTGTGGATGGCCTACACCCTGGTGGAAGCCGGCAGGTTGTGGAACAATCCGGCTTACAGTTATCTGGGGCTGCGGATGGCGGCTCTAATTGCGAAGAACGAGGTGGTGAATCTGCCGGGCTTCGGTCCCATGCTTTTGCCCGGCCCCATCGGGTTCCAGCACGACAAGAGTTGGACGCTGAATCCCAGTTATCTGCCATTGTTCCTGTTTCAGCGCCTGGCCGTGGTTGACACAACCGGGCCATGGGCGCAGATCGGGCAGGGGATACCGCGCTTGCTGGCGCAGAGTTCGCGGCACGGCTTTGCCATGGATTGGGTGGATTATGTGCCCGGCGACGGGTTTTATCCGGCAGCCGAACAGCGGCCGGGCGCATCCAGCAAGGACGCCGACGGCCCTGGCGGCAGCTACGACGCGATTCGCGTCTACCTTTGGGCGGGGATGATCGCGGACAACAAGCTGCGCGGAACCATGATGGATGCCGTGCCGGGGATGAGCGCCTACCTTGCCAATCATGATGCTCCCCCGGAAAAGGTCAGTGACCAGGGGATACCTTTGGCGCAAGATGGACCTGTAGGGTTTTCAGCGGCGGTGTTGCCCTACCTGCGGGCTTTTGGAGACATGTCGAAGGCGAGCGCGCAGCAACTGATTCGGATGAACGCCCAGCGAGATTCCGCTTCTGGATTGTACGGGAAGGACTTATCATATTACGATCAGAACCTTGCGTTGTTTGCCACCGGGTACCTGGACAAGCGGTTCGAGTTCGGACCCGGGGGCGAACTGAAAGTAGAATGGAAACGCCGATGAAGGTTTGCTGGCGGGTGGTGAGAACGGTAGCGATCGCGGCAGGGTGCGTGGCACTGGCGCTGCAGGCGGCGGATGCGCAGAAGCAAGCCGCGGCCGGCGGGGCCACGGCAACGCGTGGCATCCTGATCGAGAAGGCGCACGCGCTGGATTCGCGCGGGCGTCCCGACATGGCGATTCAGCTGTGGCAGCAGATTTTGCTCTCGGACCCGAATAACGCCGAGGCGCTGGCCGGGCTGGCGCGGGACCTGAAGCTGAGCGGCTCCGCGGACCGGGCGAACGAAGCATTGGACCGGCTGCGCAGGGTCAACCCCAACGACCCGAATATCTCAAAGATCCAGGCGCTGACCAGCACCCGCGCCGAGAGCGACCAACTGCGGCAGGCCGGCGAACTGGCGCGCCAGGGCAAGTTGGACGACTCGATGCGCGTCTACCGTCAACTGTATGGCGATCATCCGCCGGACGGCGACATCGCGCTGGCCTACTACCAGACCCTTTACGGCACGGCGACGGGCAAACCGGCGGCCCTTGCCGGCATGCGCGCGCTAGCCGACCGCAATCCGGGCGATTCGCGGTTTGCCGTGCAGTTGGGCATCATGCTCACCTACGACCAGAAGACGCGGGCCGAGGGCATCCGCATTCTATCGGCGCATCCGCGGGACTCGAACGCGCAGACCGCGCTTCGCCAGGCGTTGATCTGGGACGCGGCCAATCCGGCCTCCGCTGCCGAACTGCGCGGCTACCTGAAGGAGCATCCGCAGGACACGGAAATGGCCGCGCACCTGAAGGAAGACGAGAGCAAGCTGGCGCAGATGAACTCCGGGATTGCGCGCAACCCGGCGGAGCGGGCAGCCTTTGCGGCCCTGAATGCGCACCATATCGACGAGGCGCAACAGCGCTTCAGCGCTCTGCTGGACGAAGAGCCGCAGAACGGCCGCGCCGCGGCAGGCATGGGCTTCCTGCGCATGCAGCAGAAGAACTTCGGCGGCGCCATCAGCTACTTGACGCAGGCCGAGCAGAACGGATTCAAAGACCGCTCGGTGGAATCGGCCCTGGCCACGTCGCGCTTCTGGTACACGATGGGCGAGGCTTCGCAGGCCTTCGACGAGAACCGGCTGGACGTGGCGGCGGCCCAGTACAAGGCCGCTTTGGTGATGAATCCGCGCAGTCCCGAGGCCCTGAACGGGCTGGCGGGGTTGCTGATCAAGCAGCAGCAGTACCAGGCGGCGGCAGGCGTCTTCGAACAACTTGTGAAGGTGCAGCCGGGCAATGTGGACGGCTGGCGCGGCCTCTTCCTGGCCTATGCGCGCGACGACCAGAACCAGAAGGCGATGGCGATCTCCGGGCGTTTTCCCGGCGGTGTGCGGGCTACGCTCAGCCGCGATCCGGAGTATCTGCGGACGCTGGCCTCGATCTACCAGGCCGAGCACCGCACAGCGGACGCGCAGCGGGTGCTGGCGCAGGCCTTGGCCCTGCCGTTCCCGGCCAATGGCGGCGCCCTGAAGAACGACACCAAGCTGCAGTACGCGGGGATTCTGATGCAGGCGCGCCGGTTTGAGCAGGCCGCGGAGCTGTATGCGCAGGTGCTGACGGCCGACGGCAACAATCAGGCTGCATGGATGGGGCTGGTGAGTGCCCACCACGAGCTTGGCCAGGACACCATGTCCATCGCCGACCTCCAGAAGATGCCTCCGGCGGCCTACGAAGCGGCCCTCGGCGATCCGGGCTTCCTGTCGATGCTGGCGGCCATCTACCAGCAGGCCAACCAGTATGAGGTTGCGCAGAGTCTGCTGGAGCGCTCGATGAAGATGCAGCTTGCGGCCGGCGGGCAGCCCAGCGTCGATCTGCAGTTGCAATTGGCTTCGCTGGACCTGCTGCGCAACAACACGCCGCTGGCCTACGGCATCTATCGGCAGGTTCTCTTGAAGAATCCGGAGCGCGCCGACGCGTGGAAGGGGCTCATCACCGCCCTGCAGTCCACCAACCGCAACACCGAGGCCTTGCAGGAGATCGCACAGATTCCCGCGGCTCCGCGCAAGGAACTGGAAAGCGACATCGACTTTGTGCAGTTGGAAGCCAGCCTGCTTGCCGCGACAGGCGACACACGCCATGCCATGGAGTACATGGCGCGCGTGGAGCAGCATTACGCCAAGTTGAAGACGCTGGCACCGGCCTCGATCGAGGTGCAGAACGCCTGGCTGCTCTACAACACGGGCAGCGACCGCGCTCTGTATCCGGCGCTGATGAAATTGGGCGGCCGCGGCGACCTGACGGCCAAGCAGCGCATGACCGTGCAGGAGATCTGGGCAAGCTGGAGCGTTCGGCGCGCTGGCGCGGCGATGGACAACGGCAATCTGCGCCGGGCCGTGGATATTCTGGACGCAGCTTATCAGGCATTTCCCGACAACCTGGCGGTTCGCAAGGCCGTTGCCGGTGGCTATGCCCGCGTGGGCCGGGCCAAGGAAGCGCTGACCATCTTCAAGACCGTTCCTTTCCAGGACGCCAGCGCGGGCGACTTCCAGGGAGCGATCGGAGCGGCGTTGACGGCGAACGACAAGGCGCAGGCCGAGGCCTGGCTGCGGCAGGCGCTGGACCGCTACCCGCACGACTCCGCGATTCTGACGCTTGCTGCGCGCTACGAGCAGGCTCGCGGCGACAATCAGCGCGCGGCCGACTACTATCGCGCCTCGCTGGCCGCCATGCCTTCGGCCTCGCCGGTTGACCGGCTGGCGCACACGCTGGTGTACCCCGAGGCGGACACGAAGGCGCGCAAGGCGGTCACCGCGGCCGATCTGCAGCATCTGCTGGACCCGAACTACGAGCCGTTCCAGAAGACCACCAAGGTTCCGCCGCTGCCGGCTTACGGGGGCGATCCGTACGACGGCTCGGCGCCGGTTGTGCTGGGCCGCCCGCAGGCAACCCCTGCAGCGGCTCCGGCCGCCAGCAGCGAAGTGCCCAACTACGCACCGACGTCAAATCCAGCGGTGAACGTGATTCCCGCGGCCGATCTCGAGAATCGGCAACTCTTCCGTCAGCAGAGCGCCACCGTGCTGGAGACAGGCGACAGCGAAGACAGCGAACTGCATCTTCGGCCTGCGATCAACTACGGGGGGGGCTTCGGCTCCATGCGCGCGATGCGGCGGCAGGCGCGGGTGATCACTCTGACGCCCGTTGACCCCCCGGCCGAGGACGAATCTGCCAGCCCGCAGCCGGTTACGGGCGAGATGCGGCAGGTGGCGATGGGGATGCCGGTCCAGGACAGCGGACTCTCGGTGCCGATCCAGGCCAATCCCGTGCATTCGCTGGCTTCCGACGCATGGAAGGGACTGATCTTCTCGCTCGCCGCGGGCAAGCGCAACGACGAGGCTTTGGCCGAGTTGGCCAAGGTTCCGCTGGATGTGCGCCGCCAACTCGAGTCGGACATCGAGTTTGTGCAGGGCATCGCCAGCCTGTACGTGGCAGTAGGCGATGTGCAGCGCGGCATGGCCTATCTGAATCGCGTGGAGGACTTCTATCTGCAGCACCGCACGTCGGCGCCGGCAGGGTTGGAAGTGCAGCACGCGTGGCTGCTCTATAACCTGCAGGACGATTCCGGACTCTACCCGGTTCTTAGCCGGCTGGATGCGCGGACAGACCTGACGGCTGCGCAGCGGCAGGATGTTGAGACGCTCTGGGCGAATTGGGCGGTACGCCGCGCCAATACCGCGATGACCAGCGGCAATCTGCTGCGCGGAGTCCTGATTCTGCAGGCCGCCTCGCAGGATTACCCGGACAATATGGGCGTGCGCCGCGCCGTGGCCGGGGCCTATGCCCGCGTGGGCCGCGCCACCGATGCGCTGGCCCTCTTCAAAACTATTCCCATGGACGACGCCAGTTCGGGCGACTACCAGGGAGCGATTTCGGCGGCTTTATCGGCTACGGAGATGGCGCAAGCCGAGGCGTGGCTTCGCCAGGCGCTGGGCAAGTATCCCAACGACCCAGCTATTTTAGGGCTGGCGGCGCGCTTCGAGCAGGCGCGCGGCAACAACGAACGGGCCACCGACTACTGGCGCGCGGCCATCGCGGCCATGCCGCCGGGGTCGGCTATTCGGGGCCTGGAGAGCGCGGCGGCCTTCCCGCCGGGGACCTACAAGCCGCCCATGGCGGGCGACACGAAGCGGCTTTTGGATCCGCGCATCGATCCGGCCCCGGCTACCGTGCCGCTGCCTTCCTACCCGAAGACGCTGAAGACAACTCCGCCCTCGGACTATTCCGTTCCGCAGACGACCGTTCCGCAGCAGCAGTGGGCGCAACCGCCCTCCAGCAGTCCGCTGCCGCCACCGATGAGCGGGACCAGCAATCCGCAGGCCCGCTATAGCGGCCCTTCCTACGTGCCACAGACCTCCCGCCAGCCGATCTCCCAGGCGGGACCGATCCTGATCGAGCAGCGCGCCACGCAGGAAGCTACGTATTCCTCCGCGGTGAACAGGACACAGAAGAAAAAGAAGTCGGCTGGCGGCGGTGGGCAGCAGAGCTATATGGGGCGCATGAATTTGCCGGCGGACGAGCAGAATATCGAGACCACCGGCCAGGATGTTCCGGCGGCGCCGACTCCGGGTGTGCAGGCTGCCCCCGTATGGACGCCGCGCCTGCCTCCGCTCAACGACCGGCAGACGACGGGCCTGCGCATTACTTCACAGCCGATGGGCACGCTGGCCGCCGAGGCGCTGGCGCAGTTTGCCGACCAGACCGATAGCCAACTGACCCAGGGGTCGGCGACGATTCTTCGCGCGAGCCAATATCCGGCGCAAAATGCTCGCACCAATCCAGACACGACCGGTTCCCATAGCGCGACGGGCCAGTTTGCGGACGTGCAATATACGCCGTCCGCGCAGGAAGCAGCCACGGGCGCGTATTCTGCCCCTCGCCAGGACTCGACCACGACGCAGCAGGCCCCTCTTCCGCAGCCTGTGGAGCAGGCCAAGCCGGCTCCGCTGCCCGAGCCGCCTGCCAAGGTCAAGACCAGCAGGAAGGCGCGGCGCAGAGCCAGCCAGACGCTGGGCAGCACCACTGCCATCGAGCAGACTCCTCAAACCGTGGAGAATCCAGCGCCGCTCCCCGAGCCCCAGCAGACGGTTTCCACGCCTCAATATGGCGATGCCCTGACGCAGGAAGTCCAGGCGCCGGCCACCGGCGCGGGCTTAACCGACGAGGAACTGCGGCAACGCAATCTTCCTCCTCTCCGCGGCCCCTGGGTGCGCATCCAGCGTGACGCGCGGCCGATCGGCCCCCGCGAAGAGGCTGAGCGGCAATTGCAGGCGATCGAGAGCGGATATAGTTCGTGGATCGGCGGCTCCGGCGTGCTGAACTATCGCAGCGGCTCGCTTGGTTTCGATCACCTTTCGGCCATGGAAGCGCCGTTTGAGGTCTCGATTGCCGGCGGCTATCACGCGCGGCTAACCATCGTGGCCAAACCGGTATTTCTCGACTCGGGCCAGGCGGACGGAACGGCGCAGGTCACCGTGCTGGAGTCCACCACTTCGGGCACCAAACTGGTCACGATTCCCCAGCCGATTGGAACGCTGGTGACGAGCGACACGACGCCTCCGGCGCAGCAAAACGCGGTCGGCCTTGGCGGAGAAGTGCAGTTGGCGTTTCCTCATCTGGCGATTGCCGCCGGCTCAACGCCCGCAGGCTTTCTGGTCCAGACGTTTACCGGACGGCTCCTTTGGAAGCCGGGCAACGGGCCGTTTACCTTCAGCTTCAACCGCGATTCGGTGAAGGACTCGCAACTATCCTACGCAGGATTGCGCGATCCAGCCGGCAACTCTCTTGGCACACTGGGGCAAATCTGGGGCGGCGTGGTAGCCAACATGGGCAACGCGCAGTTCGCCAAGGGCGACGCACAGTCGGGCTTCTATGTCAGCGCCGGAGGGCAGTATCTGACCGGCTACAATGTGGAGAACAACACGAGGATCGAAGGCGCGGGCGGGGCCTATTGGCGCGTGATGACCCAGCCGGAGTACGGCAGCCTGAACATCGGCGTGAATTTCTTCGCCATGCACTACGACAAGAACGAAGACGCCTTTACGCACGGCATGGGCGGGTACTTCAGCCCCCAGGGTTACTTCCTGGCCAACGTCCCTTTCACGTGGACCGGCCATTACGATACCCGTTGGCACTATGTCGTGGCCGGCGGCTTGGGCGTGCAGGCCTTCCAGGAGAACCAGACCAAGCTCTGGCCGCTGGTGGACGACACGGCGGAGGAGACAGCGGAGAACAACCCATTGCTCCCGGACAAGACCAGCGTGGGCTCCAACTACGACTTGCACGGTCAGATCGCCTACCAGATCAGTCCGCACTGGTTTGCGGGCGGCTCCTTCGGCGCGAATAATACGCGCGATTATTCTTCGGTGAGCGCAGGCTTTTTCATCCGCTATATGTTCCGCGAGCAGCCCTCTACTGCGACCACGCCGACCGGGCTCTTTCCCAGTGACGGGCTGCGCCCGTTCACCGTGCCATAGGACGGCGAACTCTGTAGAAACAACAAAAGGGTGAGAAGAGACGATCTTCTCACCCTTTTCCTTTGGGGCCGATTCGAATGCTACTTGTGCAGCGGCTTGTTCATCGGGACCACTTGCACGGTGACGTCGCGAATCTCGGAGAGAAAGCGGTTGAGCACGGAACCGCGGAAGAGAATGTCCCAGCGCGAGCGGGCGGATTGGCCGAAGACCACGTGGGAGATGTTCTCCTGCTGGGCAAAGTGGATGAGCGCGTCGGAGACGTTGCGGTCGGTGAGCGAAACGACCTTGGCGCCGAGATCGCGGGCCATGCGCTGATACTCCTCGAGGCGGTGGAAGGCTTCGGGATCGTCGTGTCCCTTGTTCTCGGGGCGGGTGACATAGACCGCGTACCAGTTGGTGGCGAGTCGTCCGGCCACGCGCGCTCCCACGCGCAGCAGGCGCTCAGTGCCGGGCCGCGTGCTGAGGCAGACCATGACCTTCTCCGGAATGGGCGCTTGCTCCAGGCCCTGGGTGCGGCGGTACTCCGAGGCGCGGTTTGAAACCTGTTCGGCGGTGGTGCGCAGGGCGAGCTCGCGCAGCAGGCTCAGGTTGCCCTTGCGGAAGAAGTTGGCCAGCGACTGCTCCACCTTTTCCGCGGCGTAGATCTTGCCCTGGCGCAGACGGGAGCGCAGTTCCTCGACGGTGACATCGACGTTGACCACTTCGTCGGCGCGCTTGAAGAAGCTGTCCGGGACGGTTTCGCGAATAACGGTGTTGGCCGAGCGGTTGACCGCGTCGTTCAGCGTCTCAAGATGCTGGATATTGACGGCGGTCATCACATTGATGCCGGCGTCGAGCAGCTCGATCACATCCTCGTAGCGCTTGCGGTTTTTGCTGCCCGGCACGTTGGTGTGGGCCAGTTCGTCGACCACCACGGTGTGGGGATGGCGGGCGACGATCGCATCCAGGTCCATCTCCTTGAGGTTGACGCCGCGATAGGGAATCACGCGCTGCGGGATCACTTCAAGGTCGCGGATGCGGGCCTCGGTCTCCTTGCGGCCGTGCGACTCCACCAGGCCGATGACCACATCGATGGCCTGCTGGTGGACCATGATGTAGGCGTCGTTGAGCATGTGGTAGGTCTTGCCCACGCCCGGCGCCGCGCCCACATAAATGCGGAGTTTTGCGGGCTCGGGCTTCTTTTCCAGTACGATCTCTGCCATCTTTTAGCCCACCTCGACGGGATGCGCAGCTTCTTCCGCAGCGGCAACGGGGAGTGTGAAACGGAAGGTCGAACCATGGCCAAGGCGGCTTTCCACGGCGATCTGGCCGCCCAGCGACTCGACCAGGCGGCGCACGAGCGCGAGGCCAAGGCCGGACCCCTTCTCGGAAAACGCGGTGAAGCGGTCGAAGATGTTGCCGATTCGCTCGGCCTCGATGCCGCGTCCGGAATCGCGCACCGTGAATTGCACGAAGTCCTTGATCTCCTCGGCGGCCAGCAGAATTTCGCCATCCATGGGCGTGTAGCGCAGGGCGTTGGAGAGGAGGTTGTCGAGGATGGAGCGCAGGGCCCGGGCATCGGCTTTCACCGCTGCCAGGTCGGCGTAGGCGGCCACCTCCACGCGAATATGTTTTTGCGCGGCCTCTTCGCAGTAGCGGTCGCGCGCGTCGGTCAGGGCCTTGAAGGGAAGCAGGCGCATCAGCTTGAACTCGCGTTTGCCGCTGTCGAGTTCGGCCACTTCGATCAAGTCGGCCATCAGATCGTCCAGCTTCTCTGCCTCGCTGGAAGAGGCGGCGACCAGTTCTGCCTGGAGCGGCCGGAGTTCGCCGCTGAAGCCCTGGGCCAGCGCATAGAGGCCACGGCGCAACTGCAGCAGCGGGTCGCGCAGCTTGCGGCTGGCGACAGAGATGAACTGGGATTTGAAGCGGTCTGTGTCCTGAAGGCTGGTGACGTCTTCCAGCGTGGTAACGGCGCCCAGCAGGCGGCCTTCGGCGTCGCGCATGGGCGTAGTGCGCAGGCGGTAGCTGCGCTGCTTGCTGCCGATGCGCATGGGCAGCATGGCGGCCTCGTCTTCGGTGGCGACGGCCTTTTGCATCTGCACGGCGTCGCGGATGGCGCTGAGGATTTTTTCGCCGCCGGGGGTATTCACCAGGGCCATGCGGTCGGTGGCCGACTCGCCCAGCAGTTCGGAGGCGGCCTGGTTCACCTTGAGCACGTGGCCGCGGCCGTCGGTCACGATGATGGGCTCGAAGATGGACTGCAGTACGGCGTCGGAGAGCTGGAACTCCATCTGCCGGCGTCCCGCCTCGGAGTCGCGCAACTCGCGCAGCCGCACGGCGATGCGGCTCAACTCGCTGGCGATGACGCCGAAGTTGTCGTGGCTGCTCCACTCCACGCGGTGTTCCAGGTTGCCCTGTGCGATGCGGTGCGCATCGCGCGCCAGTTGGCGGATGGGGCCGAGCACGAAATAGACCGTGGCCACTTCCACCAGCAAAGCGCCAAGGACAAAGCCGTAGGCCAAATTCAACTGGCCGGCGGCTGCCAGGGCGTGGTGGGTGAGCGCCACCAGTCCCAGCGTCAGACAGGCCAGCACGACGCAGCCGAGAAGGAGTCGTTGTGTCAGATTGAGCATCGCCCCGGTCTCCTTGCCGGTGAATGATTCAAATTCCCATGCGCTGAATGCCTGTGAGATCGAAGCCGCAGCGCCGCAAACCGTAAACCCGCCCACGGGCGAGAAGCTTGGTTGCGTGCTTCAACCGCAGCCTGTTTCCTCCAAGACTAAAAAGCTTAACCTATCCATTTTCGTGGAAAGTGCCCGTCTATGCAAAGCACGAATGCTGGACGGGGCCGGGAGCGCCTGAAATGCCTCAAGGAATCTCACATACTGAGAGCGTTCCGTTGTGCCAGCGGCAATCGAGACCCTCGGGGGCGGGGAACGCAACCAGGACCCAGTTGACGCCGAATCGGGTCTTGAGCCGTTCGAAATCGGCGGAGGTGAAGTTCTTCCATCCCTCCTGCGCCCGCACTTGTTCGTCCCAGATGGGGCCGAGGCGGGGAACCTGGGTGACGACCGCGGTGTCTTTGATGGCGTCGGCCAACTGGCTGCGCTCGGCCAGCGCGCGGAAGCTGTGGAAGTCTTCGCCGTGCGCCTCCATGTAGCGCGGCTCCATGGCGAAGTAGGCATCCTCGGGGGTGTTGGTGCGCACCCAGTCGAATGCCTGCAGCCAGGGGTTGCCGCTGACCATGCCGGGCAGCTCAAGATGCGCGCTGTGGCTGAACTGGTCGCGCTGCGCGGCGAACATGCTGCCGTTGATGACGGTCAGGAAGAGCGCCCAGCGCCAGATGCTGGCCTTCAGCAGGAATTTGCCGGCCAGACAGCCGCCCAACAGGCAGAGGAAGAAGTAGACCAGTTGCAGATAGCGCATGGGCTGCAGCGGCGTGAGCCGGATCAGGGCGGGGAAGCCGAGCATGAGCATGGCCACAGCCTGCTGAAAGACGCCATAGGCGAAGACGGCCAGGGCAAAGCGGGCAAGCAGCTTTTGGGAGCGCTTCTCGGCCATGCGCCACAGTAGCCAGAAAAGGAAGAGGGGCGCCAGCGCGCCCAGCCACTCGTACCACTGCCATTTGTACAGGTAGTAGTAGGTGCGGGTGTCGAGAGCCTTCTTCCAGACCGGGTTGGGCGGCTCGAACATCCAGCCGAGGGGCAGAAAGACGGCAGCAGCGACGCCGGCTCCCGCGGCTTTCCGGTGCGAGAGCCAGGCGGAGATGCGGTCGTTGACCGAGTCAGACAACGCCAGCGCGAGAAAGACGCAGAAGGAGATGCCCACGGCGGCCATGATGGGGTGCATCACGAATGCGATGGCCAGCAGCGGCACGGCCTGCCAGCGATGGCCGGCCAGGATGCGCGCGGCAGCCAGCAGAATCAACGCCGTGGCCACATTGCGGGGGTGCAGGTGCTGATCGAAGAGGTAGAGAGCGGTTCCGGCCACCGGCAGGGTGAACATGGCGGCCACCATGGCCACTCCGGCCCAGTGCGCGCGCGGCTCGGGGAAGAGCATCCGCGCGATGCTCCAGCAGGCATAAACCGCCAGCAGGATGGAGCCGAACTGCCACAGCAGCTCTGCCATGGCCACCGAAAGGCCGGTTGCGTGAATGAAATGGCCGACCCACGCGTCAAAGACAGTAGCCTGCAACTGCAGCCGGAAGAAATCGGCATCGCGGGGATAGAGAGACGGATGAACAGCATGCTTTACGGCGGCCAGATAGACGCCGTCGTCTTCGGCGCCGGGATGGTAGCCCATCACCGCGAAACCGAGAACGGCGAAGAAAACGACGAGGAAAAAGTTCGGCAGGTTGTTGCGTCTGTACCCCATAGGCCTCGTATACTCAAGCTCAGCATGTCGATAGCAGCAATGGATACATCCTACAGTTCGCAGGATATAGCGGCAACGGACTTTATCTCTGTACCGAAGATAGCGCCGGGCAGCCAGGAAAAGCTGGCTTTGGCGATTCCCACACTTCGCGAAGCGGAAAACCTTCCAGTCTTGCTCGGCAGGGTGCGCGCGGCTCTGGAGCCGCTGGGCATCCGCTACGAGGTTCTGATCGTCGACGACGACAGCCGCGACGGCACGGAAGAGATTGTGACGGCGATTGCCGCCGAAGATCCACGGGTGCGGCTGCTGGTGCGCAAGGGCGAGCGCGGCCTGTCCGGCGCCATCCTGCACGGATGGCAGAACACCGACGCCACGATTCTGGGCGTGATGGACGCCGACCTGCAGCATCCGCCGGAGCTGCTGCCGAAGCTGGTGGAGTCGATCGAGAATGGTTCGGATCTGGCCATCGGCAGCCGCTACACCGAAGGCGGCGGAGTGGGCGATTGGAACATCGTGCGGAGGCTGTTGTCGGCCGCCGCGGTGTGGGTCACTTGGCCCATCCAGCGCACGGGCCTGCGCGCGCACGATCCCATGACAGGCTTCTTTCTGGTGCGCAGAACCAGCGTGGAAGAGATCGCCTTCCAGAAGTCCGGCTTCAAGCTGCTGCTTGAAGTTCTGGTGCGGGCGCGCCTGCAGCGGGTGGAAGAGGTGCCGTTTGCCTTCGGTCTGCGTTCGCGCGGAGCCAGCAAGGCCAACAGCAAGGTGGCCCTGCACTACGCGAAGCTGTTGTGGCGGCTCTACAATGTTCGCCTGGGACTCAGCAAAGACTAGAGCGCTCGCCGGCTCATTCGGCGGAGAGCGTAGCTATCGGTCGATTGCTGCTGGACACACCTCACACATTGAAAGGAAATCTGTGATGCCGTTGCAATCCCTTGCAAGACCAGCAGCCATTCTGGCGACCTTGCTTTTCGGCATTGGATCGCTGCAGGCACAGGAAGCCGCCCGGAAATCCAATGAAGACCAGAGCGCAGCAATGAACAGCGTTCTGGCCAAGATGAACGAGCAGATGGATATCCCCGAGGTGCCTGAGGATCAGAGAGCCTCGCGCGAACAGATAGACAAGTTGTTCGACTCGCTGCGTCTGCGCGACCAACTCGATAAGACCATGCAGATGGCTTCGATGGCCTTCAAGGCTGGCATTGAGCAGGCGATTGAAGAGAAGAAACAGAAGAACCCCAACAAGAAAGAACTCACGCCCCAAGAGCAACAACAGTTTGAGAACATGATGTCGGAGTACATGAAGAAGCTTGCCGCTGTCATCTACTCCGACGACGTGATGAACCCGATCAAATCGGCCTATCAGCGCTACCTTACTTCGAGCGATGTGGAAGGAATTACCGCATTTTACAGTTCTCCCGCTGGTAAGCATTTGCTCGAGCGGCAGACCAAGATAGGCTTGGCCGCAGCGCCCCAGATGATGGCCGCGATGCAGGCAAAGATCCAGCCGCTGATGGCGCAGATGCAGGCGAATCTCGACGCAGCGAAGAAGGCTGTGCCGGCTTCGAAGTAGATCGTCGCGGCTGATGCCGTGTCGGTCCCATGCCGGGTATCCTAGGTTTCGCTTTTGAGAGCGGGGATAGCACGAATTCAACGGTAAGAAGCAAACTATTGCGGGATCGTTATACCGCCGGCAGCAGAAGGCGCAGCAGGAGGAATCCGGCCACTCCGGCGAAAAACACCAGCGCCATGCGGATGCCGGGTTCCTGATTGACCTCGGGGACAAGGTCGCTCGCACCTACGTACAGAGCAACGCCGGCGGAGATGGGCAGGCCGTAGGGCAGCAGGCCGGGAGCCAGTTCGATCAGCAGCACGCCGCCGATGGTGGCCGCGGCCAGCGCCACGGCGGAGTTGAAGGCGATGGAGCGGCTGCGTCCGCTGGCCAGCATTACAGAGGCCATCGTGAAGCCTTCGGGCATCTTGTGCAGGAAGATGGCCAGAAAGATCAGCCAGCCCAGCCAGTTCGACACCACAAAGCCGGAGCCGATGGCCACGCCGTCAAACAGCGCATGTACGCTGAGGCCGATCAGCACGGAGTTGCCCGTGCGGCGGGTGACGAGTTCGCCGTGGTGGGTCTCCTCGCCGTAGTGGAAGTGGGAGTTGATGGTGTGCTCGAGCAGATGGACGATGCAGTAGCCCGCCATGATGAGCACGGGGCCCCAGTGCGGGCTCTGCCGCAGGCTCTCCGGCGTCATCTCCACCAGCGCCGTAGCCATCAGGAAGCCGGCGCCCAGAGCGACGAAGTAGCGCAGATAGCGCTCGACGCCGCGCGCGCGCACCAGCAGCATTCCGCCGGCAATGTCTGCCAGTGCGGCAATGACGCCGAGAATGAGCGAGAGCCTGAGCAACCGTTTCCTTCCGAAGTTGCGAAGCGAGCAATGTTTTGAGAGGGCAAGGCTTTCGCCGTGCCCTTTCAACGTCAGCTTGAGAGGCAGTCTTTAGCCGCTGTGCCGGATGTGCATCACGTCGCCGTCCTGCACAACGTATTCCTTGCCTTCCAGCCGCAGAGTTCCCTTGGAGCGGGCGGCGGCTTCCGAACCTGCTTCCAGCAGAGCATCCCAGCGGATGGTTTCGGCGCGGATGAAGTGGTGCTCCAGATCGGAGTGGATGGCGCCTGCGCCCTGCGGAGCCTTGGAGCCGGCAGGAATGGTCCACGCGCGGCACTCGTCTTCGCCGGCCGTGAAGAAGCTGATCAGGCCCAGCAACTCATAGCTCTTGCGGATCAGGCGCGTCAGACCGCTGTCGTGCAGGCCGTAGCTCGACAGGAACTCGGCGGCCTCTTCGTCGTCCATCTCGGCCAGTTCGGCCTCGACCTTGCCGCAGATGGCGGTGGCTCCGGCGTTGGGCCGGTGCGCCACCTCGTCCAGCTTGTAGCGGCTGACGGCGGCTTCCAGATCGTCGCCCAGCGTGGTGCTTTCGCCGATGTTCAGCGCGTAGAGGATGGGCTTTTGCGAGAGGAACATGAAGCCGCGGATGAGCTTCTTCTCTTCGGGCGTCATCTCCAGTTCGCGCAGCGGCTGCTCCTTTTCGAGCGCTTCTTTCGAGCGCAGCAGCAGGGCCTGCTCCTGCTCCAACTCGCCGGTGCGCTTCTTCTTCATATCTTTCTCGACGCGCTCCAGCCGCTTCTCAATCTGCGTCAAGTCGCTGACCATCAGGTCGAACTCGACGTTCTTGATGTCGCGCAGCGGGTCGATGGGGCCGACGTGGGGAATGGAGTCTTCCTCAAAGGCGCGCAGCACGTGGATGAGCGCATCCACATTGCGCAGGCTGGTGAGGAAGTCGGTCTCCTTCAGCGCTTCCTGGCCGATGGCCGCCACGTCCACGTATTCCACCGAGGCGTAGGTGGTCTTCTTCGGCGAGTAGAGCGCGGAGAGCTTGTCGAGCCGGTGGTCCGGCACGCGGGCTACGCCGATGTGGGCCTCGCGCGGGTTCGAGTAGCCGCGGTCTTCGAGCTTGGCCTTGGTGAGAATCTTGAACAGCGATGTCTTGCCCACCTGCGGCAGGCCGATGATGCCAGTCTTCATGGTTTTTCCATCAGAGGCCCTCAGGGATGTGTGCGCACGGAAGGGCCTCTACGATGATACAGGAACGGGAGGAGTGGGGCCGGGACTCTCGACAACTCCCCCGCAGCCCTCCAGCCGGCGCGGGATGCCTCTCCGCCCGGGTTGGACGGCGTTTTTCCGTCGAGTTGCGGACGGTTCTGCTGGAATCAGCGGGCCGACGGCAATTCAGGATAAAATCACAGTTTCCAGAGAGGTCCCGTCTGTCTGTTGCGTGTGGCTGTGCGGCGTTTTTGCTTCCAGACGGTTTGCAGCGGCTGGGTTGGCACGATTCTTCGCGGATGCAGGACCGGAGTAGCACGCCGGGTGAGAAAATCGAGGGGAGTTCGACTTCCATATGATGGAATTCCATATAGCCCGCAGCGCTCGCGAACGGTACCGGTTCGCCGAATCCCTTTTTTCTTACAACGGCAACGTGGTCTTCGCCAGCATGGCGGCCTGCCGGGAATTCGCGCATCGCATGAACCAGGTGCGCGACGTCGAAAAGCATCCGGAACTTGCCGTGCACGCCGGCCAGTTGTTTGCCATGGGGTTGATCGACGAAGCCAGCCATGTGCTGATGGCGCGCTACCGGGAGCAGTTCGATCCCGAGGTGATGACCAGCGCTCTGGACTGGTTCGGCGCGCAGGTCGGCGCACGGGCCCTCGACGATCTGTTGCTGGCTTTTGTGCAGGAGTTTCCCGGGCAGAGCGTGCTGCGCGGCCAGGAGACTCCGGCGCAGTGGCTGGCCGGAGAGACCGAAGGCACGCCCCATCGCGCCGCCGCCATGGAAGAACTGCTGCTGCTGTGGACCGCCAACCGCAATCCTGCCTTCAAGCGCTTCGAGGAACTCTTCGAGGACAAGTATCTTGCGGAGAAGACGGTCTATCGCCAGGTGACCGCGCAACTGCCGGAGTATTTCGCCACCCGGCCGCTGATTCCTTTGCCGGACGCACAGCCGATGAACCTGCTCGATCTGCTGATTGCGCCGTCCGTTGACTCGCCGGAATCGCTCAGCGAGCAGTTGCAGTTGATCCGCAAGCTCTGGAAACCGCTGATCGGCGACTCGCTCGAACGCTTTCTACGCATGGCCACCGAGATCCTGCACGAGGAGGAACTAGCCATATGGATGCAGTTCAACCCGCCTGCCGTGCAGGCCCGCACCGCTGCCGAAGCCGCGGCGCGCCGCCGCTGGGAGAGCGGGCAGCACACCATGGGTGGCGGCCCGGTTGCCACGGCGCAGGTCCCCGTCTTTGGCGACCCGGCGAACGAGTACGAAAAGTTCTCGCCGGACACGGCCTGGATGCCCACCACCGTCATGATCGCCAAGAGCACGTATGTGTGGCTGGCACAACTGAGCCGCCAATACGGTCGGCATATCGGCAGGCTCGACGAGATTCCCGACGAGGAGTTGTCCACGCTGGCCGAGCGCGGCATCAACACGCTCTGGCTGATCGGCGTCTGGGAGCGCAGCCGCGCTTCAAAGACGATCAAGCAGCTCTGCGGCAACACGGACGCGGTAGCCTCCGCCTACTCGCTGTTTGACTACAGCATTGCCGACGATCTGGGTGGCGAAGCAGCTTACATCAGCCTGCGCGACCGGGCCTATCGTCACGGCCTGCGCCTGGCCAGCGATATGGTGCCCAACCACATGGGCATCGATTCGCCGTGGGTGGTCGAGCATCCCGAGTGGTTCATCGGGCGCGACGAGCGGCCCTATCCCGCCTACAGCTACAACGGGCCGGACCTTTCCTGCGATCCGCGCGTCGAGATCAAGATCGAGGACCACTACTTTGAGCAGACCGACGCCGCGGTCACCTTCCGCCGCGTCGATCGCGCCACGGGCCACACCCGCTACATTTATCACGGCAACGACGGCACCAGTTTTCCCTGGAACGACACGGCGCAACTCGACTACCTGAATCCGGCCGTCCGCGAACAGGTGATCCAGACCATTCTTCACGTTGCCCGCCTCTTTCCGGTGATCCGCTTCGATGCGGCCATGACCCTGGCCAAGCGCCACTTCCACCGCCTCTGGTTTCCGGGGCCGGGCGCTTCGGGGGCCATTCCATCGCGCGCGGAGTACGGCATGAGCCGGGCCGAGTTCGACCAGGCGATGCCCCACGAGTTCTGGCGCGAGGTTGTGGACCGCGTGGCGGCCGAGGTTCCCGGCACACTGCTGCTGGCCGAGGCCTTCTGGCTCATGGAGGGCTACTTTGTCCGCACCCTCGGCATGCATCGCGTGTACAACTCGGCCTTCATGGTGATGCTGCGCGACGAGGACAACGCCAAGTACCGCTCGGTCATCAAGAACACCATCGAGTTCGATGCGGACATCATGAAGCGCTACGTCAACTTCATGTCGAATCCCGACGAGCGCACGGCCATTGACCAGTTTGGCAAGGGCGACAAATGCTTTGGCGTGGCCGTGATGATGGCCACGCTGCCCGGCCTGCCCATGTTCGGTCACGGCCAGATCGAGGGGTTCACCGAGAAGTACGGCATGGAGTACCGCTGGCCGCGCTACCAGGAGAATCCGGACCAATGGCTGGTGGAGCGCCACGAGCGCGAGATTGCTCCGCTGCTCAAGCGCCGCTGGCTCTTTGCCGAGAGCGCCGATTTCCTGCTCTACGACCTCTTCGAGCCCGGCGGCACGGTGGACGAGAACGTCTTTGCCTACTCCAACCGCAGCGGCACAGAGAGTGCGCTGGTGGTCTACAACAACCGCTACGGGTCAGCGCGCGGCACGATCGATTTCTCCGCCGCCTATGCCGACAAGGGCGCGGGCCAACTGCGCCAGCGCCGCCTGGCCGAGGGACTTGGCCTCAGCGGCGATGCGCACGCGATTCTTGCCTATCGGGATTCGCTGACGGGTCTGGAATACCTGCGCCGCGCGGAGGAACTGCTGCAGCGCGGCTTCACGATTGAACTTCATGCCTACCAGTCCCACGTCTTTCTGGACTGGCGCGAACTGCGGCCCACCGCGCAGGAACCGTGGGACCGGCTCTGCGACCAACTGAACGGCCGCGGCGTTCCCGATCTGGACGACGCGCTGGTCAACCTGGAGCTACAGCCGCTGCACGAGGCGCTGCGCCGCGCTCTGGACCCGGTTGTGGTGCGCCTGATGGCCGACGCCGCCGAGCCTGCCACCGCTCCCGGCAACGGCAAGAAGAAGGCGGAGCGCGAGAAGGCTTTCTACGACGAAGCATGGGCGAGGGCAGAGCAACTACTGCGCGTGACGCCCGCGCTGTACGTGGACCGCGGCGGCCAGGCAGCCTCAGGGCTTCCCGGTTCGGCGCTGCTTGGCCAGGCCTTCCGCGAACGGCTGCGCACGGCCCTGAACCTGCCTGCGCTGGAGTCACTTTTCCCGGCGCCGTGGACCCCGGCCGCAAGGCGCATCCTGCCCAGCGCCAGCCCGCGGATGGCCGCTACGGCCGTCTGGGGCCCGGTTCTTGGCTGGTGCCTGCTGGAACTGCTGGCCGAATCGATTGAGCCCGCCAATCCCAACCGCACGGCGCTGGATATCTTCGATCGCCTGCGCCTTCGCGAGCCCTTCGCGCAGGCCTTCGCCGCTCTCGGTTTCGAGGGCGAAGAGAGCTGGCGCGTGGCTGCGCGCATCAAGGTGCTGCTGCTCTCCGGCGTCGAAGCCGGCGTAGTCCCCGACGTTGCAGTCGTGGAGGAAGAGCCGGAAGCGGCTCCAGCCGCTGAGCCGCAGCCGGAGAGCGCGTCACCCGCTGGTGACGTGGCAGAAGAAGCAGAGACAGAAGCGCCCGTTGCAGCCGTGACGGACGAGCCTGTTGCCGCCGCGGAGCCGGAAGCCGCTGCTGAAGTTGCGGCGAACGATAGCGTTGCCCTGGCTCCCAGCCTTTGGGCCGATCCCGATGTGCGCTGGCTGACCGGCGTGCACGAGGCCGAGGGCCGCGTCTACCTGGTTCGCGAACTCTACGAGGAACTGCTCTGGTGGCTGCTGCTGCCCTCGCTGCTGCAACTGGCCGGCGAGCCCGCGCCGCAACGCGCTGCTGTCGAAGAACTGAGCCGGACCGTCTCCGAAGCGTTGGCCACTGCCGAAGCCGCCAGCTATCGCATGGACGCGCTGCTGGGCAAAGAGCTGACGCCGGACGACGCAACTCCCGCTGCGGAAGCCGAGGCCGGTGCGACAGAGCAGGGAACCGTCGATGCCGAGGCCCCCGGACCGGAAGAACTGCCGACAGAGCCTCCGCCGACCGAGTAGATGCAGAACCCCGGGGCGCTGCGGCAATTTTCCCGCAGCGCCCTTTGGAATCATGCAACGGCGACCGGTTGTCACACCGGCCTGTGACGTGAGGCACAGCCCGCCCCCCGCGGCCGGGCGCAAAGTTCCTGCCGGACCTCTTCCGTGGAGGAACTCTATCGGGTAGCGTTGGCCGCCGTGGCCCGCTGCCTTCTCTCGCCGGTACGGTGGAGTATTGCGGGCGAGTGCTTTCTTCCTCCTCTTCATGCTCCTCGGGAACTGGTCCGGAGGCAGGGCGGGTGATGCTCAATGCGCCCTCTGCATTCCGTTCGTCCCGCGCCGGAGACGCCGCGCTCCGCAGGCTTGGTCCCGGTCTGTACTTTTCCAACACCAATGACATTTGCGTTTCGCAAGCAGGTTGGCCTTGCCGCCAACCCTTCGCCGAAGGGAGGTCCCATGCAGAAGGCTGCCGTCCCTGAATCCGCCCATGATGCTCTGGACCAGAAGGAAAAGCTCCAGATCGATGAGTCCATTGCCCGCCACACCGGACATCCGGGCTTTCTGCTCGGCATTCTGGAGGATGTGCAGGCGGCCAATCCCCACAAGTACCTCTCCATGGAGGCGCTGCGCCGGGTAGCCGAGAAGACCGGCGTGCCTCCAGCGCGCGTTTACAGCACGGCCACTTTCTACGCTCTCTTCAATCTCGATCCGCAGGGCGACAACGTGGTCTGCGTCTGCCGCGGAACCGCCTGCCATACGCGCGGCTCGCGCGACCTGCTGGAGAAGCTCTGCCTGGAACTGGGCCTGAGCGAGCACGAACTGGCCGAGTCCAGCGAGGCCGACAAACTGTCTTTGACCACGGCCGACAGCCGCTTTACCGTGCGCACCGTGGCCTGCTTCGGCCAGTGCGCGCTGGCCCCGGTGGTCGAAGTCAACCACCACATTCTGAGTCATGTGAACGAGCGCACGCTCGAGCGCGAGATTCGGGCGCTCGCGCCAGGGAGATAGTCATGCCGCGCATTCAGGACATCGGTTCGTTCAATGCGGTCAGGGAAGCCGGCCTTGCCCGGCTCATGCCGGCCATTCCGCGCATCACCGTGGGCATGGGCACCTGCGGACGGGGCAACGGCGCCGAAGAGGTCTTTCACGCGCTGAATGAAGCCATCCAGCGTGGTGGCCTCGACGTGCTGCTGGCCGGCGTCGGCTGCTTCGGCTCGTGCTTTCAGGAGCCGCTGGTGGGCATCCGCATGCCCGGCGCGCCGCTGGTTCTGCTCCACCATGTGCAGGCCAACGCGGCAGCCCGCATCCTTGAGGCGGTCTCAACGGGCGTGATGCCTCCCGATCTGATCTACTGCAAGATCGAGGAGTGGGATCACATCACGGGCATGTTGCGCTACGGCCAGGGCTACCCGGAGATTGCTCCGTGGAATGCCATCCCGTTCTTCAAGGGACAGAAGAAGATTGTGCTGCGCAACTGCGGCCTGATCGACCCCTCGAACATCGAGGAGTACATCGCCGTCGGCGGCTACCAGGCCCTCTACAAGGTGCTCATCGACAGCCGCGCCGACTCCGTCATCGAGCAGATCAAGGCCGCCCGGCTGCGCGGCCGGGGCGGCGCGGGCTTCCTCACCGGCAACAAGTGGGACTTCCTTGCCAAGGCAAAGTCCGCGACCAAGTACATCATCTGCAACGCCGACGAGGGCGATCCCGGCGCGTACATGAACCGCAACGAGATCGAGGGCGACCCGCACTCGCTACTGGAGGGCATGATCATTGGCGCGTACGCGATGGGCGCCACCGAGGGCATCGTCTACGTGCGCGCCGAGTACCCGCTGGCCGTGCGCCGCCTGACCCACGCCATCGAGCAGGCGCGCGAGTACGGACTGCTCGGCCAGAACATTCTCGACCGCGGCTTCAACTTCAATATCGAACTGGTGCAGGGCGCGGGAGCATTTGTCTGCGGCGAAGAAACCGCGCTGATCGCCTCGCTCGAAGGCTTTGCCGGACGCCCGCATCCGCGTCCGCCGTTCCCGGCGCAGAAGGGCCTGTGGGGCAAGCCCACCAACATCAACAACGTCGAAACATGGTGCAACATCGCGCCCATCGTTACGCGCGGCGCGGGCTGGTTTGCAGAGACCGGCAGCGTCAAGAGCCCTGGCACCAAGGTGTTTTCGCTGGTCGGCAAGGTGCGCAACACGGGTCTCGTCGAGATGCCGCTCGGCACGCCGCTGAAGAGCTTCATCTACGACATCGGCGAGGGCGCGGTGAATGGCCATCGCGTAAAGGCCGTGCAAACCGGCGGCCCCTCCGGCGGCTGCATCCCCGCCGAGATGCTCGACACGCCGGTGGACTACGAGAGCCTGGCGCAGATCGGCTCCATCATGGGCTCTGGCGGCATGGTCGTGCTGGACGACGACAACTGCATGGTCGATGTGGCGCGCTACTTCGTCGAGTTTACGCACTCCGAGTCCTGCGGCAAGTGTGTGCCCTGCCGCGTGGGGCTGAACAAGGCGCTGAGCCTGCTCAACGCCATCACGCGCGGCAGCGGAACCGTCGAGCACCTGCAACTTCTGGATGAGTTGGGCCGCATGGTGCGCGAGTGCTCGCTCTGCGGCCTGGGCCAGTCCGCGCCCAACCCGGTGCTTACTACGCTACGCCACTTCCGCGACGAGTACGAGGACCACATCCTGGCGCATCGCTGCCGCGCCGGCGTCTGCCAGGAGTTGGCCGTCTCTCCGTGCGAGAACTCCTGCCCGCTGCGCATGAACATCCCGCGCTTCCTCGAACTCTACCAGGAGGGACGCATCGAGGACGCGTTCGAGTCGGTGATCCTCGACAATCCGCTGCCCGCCTCCACGGGCCGCGTCTGCCAGCATCCCTGCGACAATCGCTGCCGCCGCCAGTCCTTCGACGAAGTGGTGAACATGCGGGAGGTGCATCGCTTCATCGCCGACTCCATCTATCAATCCGAGAAGTTCGAGCCGATGGTCGAACGCATCCTTGCGCGCCGTCTGCCGTCTACAGGCCGCAAGGTGGCCGTTGCCGGCTCCGGTCCCACCGGCCTTACCGCGGCCTTCTATCTGGCCATGCTCGGCCACGACGTGACCATCTTCGAGGAGCGCAGCGAGGCGGGCGGCATGTTGCGCTTCGCCATTCCCGAGTACCGTTTGCCCAAGGCCGTCCTACGCCGCGAACTGGACCTGATCGAGCGCGTCGGCGTGAAGATGCTCTTCAACACACGCGTCGGCATTGACGTGCAATTGAACGATCTTGCCGCTAGCTTCGATGCGGTTTTCCTCTCCATTGGCACATGGAAGGAGTCGTGGCTCTACCTGCCCGGCACCGAGTTGAAAAACGTGCATCCTGCGCTGCCGTTCCTCGAATCTGTTGCCCGCGGGGAGCCTTTTTCCATCGGCGCGCGCGTCGCCATTATCGGCGGCGGCAATGCGGCCATCGACTCGGCCCGCACTGTGCTGCGCATGGGCGCGCAGGCCACGGTCCTCTATCGCCGCGAGCGCAAGGACATGCCCGCCATCGAGGAGGAGATTGAGGCCGCCGAGGAGGAAGGCGTGCGCTTTGTCTATCTTGCCGCGCCGCATCGCATCGTGGGCGACGCCGCCGGAAATGTGAAGGCCATCGAGGTGGTCAAGACGCTGCTGGGCGAGTACGACAAGTCCGGCCGCCGCCGCCCCATTCCCACCGACGAGGTGCAGCGCTACGACTGCGACAGCGTCGTGCTTGCGGTTGGCGAGACCTTCGACCTCGATTTCTGCCGCGCCTCCGGACTGGAACTGAAGGAAGAGGGCACGCTGGCCGTCGATCGCTTCACCCTGGAGACCAGCCGCCCCGGCTTCTATGCCGGTGGAGACGTGATTACCGGCGCATCCAACATGTCCAATGCCATGAGCGGCGGCAAGCTGGCCGCGCGCAAGATCGACGAGCGGCTGATGAGCGTCCGCTCCGATGGTGGCGAAACCGCCGGACAACGCTGGGAGCGGATCTTCCCGGACTTTGAATACAGCCGCCAGACGCCGGGCGAACCCAGCCTGAGCCGCCGCCACGCAGCCGCGTCGCTGCCGGCCCAGTTGCGCGCTCACTCGCAGCAGGAGGTGGTGGCCGGGCTCAGTCCGCAGCAGGCCCTGGAAGAGTGCGCCCGCTGCCTGCGCTGCGACCTGCGCGCCACCGTCGGAGCGCACTAATCATTCACCCAGAGGGAAAGGAGCCCACCCATGCCGAACAAGACGATCTCCATCCGCATCGACGGTGAACTGGTGACCGCTCAAGAAGGCGAAACCATTCTGGAAGCGGCCCGCGCCAGCGGCAGGCAGATTCCCACTCTCTGCTATCTCAAGGGGCTCAGTGCGGTCGGGTCATGCCGCGTCTGCGTGGTGGAACTGTCGGGCGCCGACCGCCTGCTGCCCTCCTGCACAACCCCCGTGCAGGAGGGCATGTCGATCCGGACCACCTCGGCCAAACTCACGCAGTATCGCCGCATGGCCGTCGAACTGCTGATGGTCGAACGCAACCACGTCTGCTCGGCCTGCGTCTCCAACGGCCACTGCGAATTGCAGTCGTTGGCGCAATCGTTGGGCATCACCCATGTTCGCTACGGCTACAACAACCCGCGCCTGACGGTCGATATGAGCCACCCGCGCTTTGTGCTCGACCACAATCGCTGCATCCTGTGCACGCGCTGCGTGCGCACCTGCTCCGAGGTGGAGGGCGCCAACGTCTGGGAGGTCTCCTCGCGCGGTATCCACTCCCGCATCGTCAGCGATCTCCGGGAGAAGTGGGGCCAGGCAGGGAACTGCACCAGTTGCGGCAAATGCGTGCAGGTCTGCCCGACGGGCGCGCTGGCGGAGAAGGGTGTGCCCGTGCATCAAATGGTCAAGAACAACGAGCTGGTTACGCGGCTGGCGCTGCAACGTTCGGGCTTGGCCAACGGCGCGCATGAGTGATCCGGCCCAGAACAAGTGTCGCGGTTTCCCACCCATTTCGCGATGAAGCCTGCGAGATGGATGGGGCAGGGAGCCTTTGTTTGATGGCCATATGGTGAATGCGCTGACGGGATGAATGGAACCGGCGCAGAGCGGACTCTGGGTTGAAGCGGTTGCCACCGGTCCAACGAGCCGGGCTTGGGGACGATAGCCTGTCGGCGATTTGCCGCTAGACGGGCTTTTCCGTCAGGAAGGGCTCGGGCTTGAGCGAGCCGTCGCGCTGCTTTACCAGCATCTGCACCTTGCCCTCGGCGGCGTCCAACTCCTGTTTGCAGGCCGCGGAAAGTCCCACGCCTTCCTCGAAGAGCTTTAAGGAATCTTCGAGGGCCAGATCGCCCTTTTCCAACTGATCGACGATGGTTTCCAGCTTTTTCAGCGACTCTTCAAAAGATGGCATAGCGGTCTACTCCATTGGGTTGAAGCCTTGCGGCAGCACGCTGGCGATGACTTCGGCGGCGGCGCCGTAACGGCCAAAGGGCGCGCTCACCTGCACTCCCTGCACATAGGGCCGCACGGCCTCCAGCATCTCCTGCGCAATCTTGATGCCTTCCGCCCGCGCTGCTTCCGGCGTGTTGGCCTGCGCCATGCGCAGCATGATCTCCTCGGGCATGGAGACGCGCAGATCGTTCTTCATGAATTCGGCGTTGCGCAGGCTGGTGAGCGGCCAGATGCCCGCGATCACCGGAATGCGATGGCCCTTGATGCGATCGAGGAAGCTCTCCAGCAGCTTCAGGTCGAAGACCGGCTGGGTGATGGCATACTCCGCGCCCGCTTCGACCTTGTAGGCGAAGCGCTTCAGTTCGTGCTCGATGTCGGGCACACCCGGATTGGCCGCCACGCCGATGGTGAAGTTGGTGCTTGCGCCGATGGAGTTGGAGCCGATGTCTAGGCCGTGATTCAAGCGCTGCACAATGTTGACGAGGCCGATGGAGTCCACGTCGAAGACAGCCGTCGCGTCGGGATAGTTGCCGAGCTTGGGCGGGTCGCCGGTCAGGCAGAGGATGTTGCGCAGCCCGATGGACGAAGCTCCCAGCAGGTCCGACTGGATCGACAGCAGATTGCGGTCGCGGCAGGTGTAGTGGAGGACGGTCTCGATGCCGGTGTGCTGCTGAATCTGAATGCAAAGGCTCTGCGCGCTCATGCGCGCCGAGGCCCGCGGTGAATCCGGCACGTTGATGGCGTGCACGCCCAGCCGGGCCAGCAGTCCCGCGCCTTCAATCTCCTTGGAGCAGTTGATGCCCTTGGGCGGCACAATCTCAACGAGTGTGACAAATGTGCCCGCCGCCACCAGCGCGCCAATCTTGGAACGCTCGGCGAGTGGAGCGGGCGGCGTCTCGCTGGAGATGGCCGGGGCCGCGCCGGTCACCTCAACGCGGGCCTGCGCGTCCAGAGCGCGCATGGCCGAGCGCATGGCTCGAATGTGGTTCGGCGTGGTTCCGCAGCAGCCGCCCACAATGGACGCCCCTGCGTTGATGGCCTTGCGCGCAAAGCTGGCCATGTACTCCGGCGAGCAGAGATAGATATTGCGTCCTTCCACGGCCCTGGGCATGCCCGCATTGGGCATGGCGGCCAGGGGCAGGGTGGTTGCCTGGCGCATGGCTTCGATGGCGGTCAGCACGGTCGTTGGGCCGGTGGAGCAGTTCACGCCGATGGCGCTGGCTCCCCACTCGGTCAGCAGCGAGGCGGCCTGCTGCGGTGAACATCCGTCCAGGCAATTACTGTCGTCGTCCACCGTCATCATCACCAGCACAGGCAGATGCGGGGCAACGGCGCGCGCTGCCTCCAATGCTTGTTGTGCCTCGTTCAGCGCCGGCATGGTTTCAATGATCAGCAGATTCACGCCGCCTGCGGCCAGAATTTCGATCTGCTCGGCAAAGACCTCGCGCGCCTCGTCGAGACCCGTCTTGCCCAATGGCTCCAGGCGCACGCCCAGCGGGCCGACGGACCCTGCCACATACGCTTCGCCGGCCTGCTTGTCTTTCAGGTGCTCGACGGCCTCGCGCGCCAGCCGTACGCCTGCTTCGTTAATCTCCTTCAGCTTGCCGGCCAGTCCGTGGCGCGCCAGGCGGAAGCGGTTGGCGCCGAAGGTGTTCGTCTCCAGAATCTCGGCGCCTGCCTGCAGATACTCCTCATGCACCGACAGGATCAGGGCCGGATCGGAGATGTTCAGCTCGTCGTAGCAGCGATTGATGAACACGCCGCGGGAATACAGCACGGTGCCCATGGCGCCGTCGGCGAGCAGGGGACGCTTGGCGAGGATTTCTGCAAAGTCGCTCATTCTGTTGTCATGCTACCGCATTTTCCAACAAGGATTTATGAGCATCTGTCGCGGCGGCCCAGCCGATGCGCCGCCGGGCGGCCCGCCGCGGCCGCGGCGGGACCCGGTTTGTTGCCCGGCCGCGCGCGCAAGATGGATCGCCGCGCGCCGGATGGACGGCTCACTTTGTTATACTTCGGGAGTCATATGCTGTGCGGCAAATGGTTGCGGAGTGGAGCTTTGTCCGTTCCGGCGCCTTGCCGGCTCGTTTCGAAGCTGTGCAGAGGCTCTGCCTCTGGGAATGCAATGATTCGCGGCCAGCTCCGCGCTTTCGATCGAGGTAAGGGATTTTGAAGAAGAGAAGTTTTTGGATCTGCGCCACCGCCGCCCTGGTGGCTGCGACGGCACTGGCAGGCTGTGGAAAAACCACCTATTTTGCCGGCCGCACGCTCCCTCCCAGCGGATTGACGAATCGTGTCATGATCGCCATCCAGAACCCCAGCATTCTCACCAAGGGCGCGCTGGAGATCGTGGATGCGTATTACGACATCCGCAGCGGCTACACCGGATCGCCGGCCTCCTACTCGCTTGCCGGCTTCGGCGCGGCCTTGCCGGTTAGTATCCAGAACATGCCGGAAGAGCAGTTGGGCGCGGTCTACGCGTCCGGCGACGGCAGCGTGACCCTGGCCAACTACGCCACGGAGAAGACCACCGGCACGGTGTCTGGCCTGAACGGGCTCTCGTCGAGCGTTTTTATCACGCGCAACGGCCAGTATGTCTTTGCAGCCAGCCATTCCACGCATGTGCTCACTGTCGTGAACCAGACCACCGGCTCCAGCTATCCGCTGAGCCTGCCGGGCATCTATCGCGTCAGCGTGAACCCCGGCGGTTCGGTGGCATTGGCTTTTGTTGAGAATTCCAACTACATCTACTATGCCCGCCAACTGAGCACGGCGCAGACCAAGGCCTACTCCAGCGGCACTTCCAGTTGGCCCAAGGCTGCCGTGGACTGCGAGCCGCAGAACGCTCCGGGCTGGTGCCTGTTCCAGGCCCAGAGTCCCGATGCAGTGGACGCCACGGGCAACTACTACGGCGCTCCGCTGGTTTTTGACCGGCCGATCAAGGCGCTTTTCTCCGCCGATGGAAGCACGGCCTACGTGCTCAACTGCGGTCCCGAGTGCGGCGGCTCCAAGTCTTCGATTTCGCTGCTTCCGACGGCGCCGATGATCTTCACGCTGAGCCAGGCTTCCGGCCTGTTGCCCTGCAACTCCGCGCCCTGCGCCAACTCCGCGGCCATTGCGATGACGAACATCCCGGTTCCTGCCGGAGCCAGCAACGCCGTGATCAATTCGACAACGATGTATGTGGTCGGCCAGAAGGTGATGCCCGACGGCTATTTTGGCGGCTATCTTTCGGTCGTCAATCTGGCCACGAATGCTCTGGCGCCCTCGACCGCTTCGTCGCCCAATCCGGTTTCGATCAGCGACGGCGCGCCGGGCGCGGTCAGCCGCATGTTGATCGCCGACGACAACACGCTGTGGATCGGCATGACCCAGTGCGACCAGGGCGAACGCGCCGCCAACAGCCTGCCGTACGGCTGCCTGACGATGTACAACACCTCCACGGGCAAGGTGGTTCTGCTGGAACCCTTCCAGGGAGATCTGACCGGCATCGCCGGCGTTACCGGACTGCACAAGGTCTACGTGGCGCAGGGCGGACAGGTGTACATCTACTCCACCACGGACGGTTCGGCCCTGAACAACCAGTACGTGACCGTGACCGGAACCGCCTACGACGTGGCTTACATGGACGGCACCACGGACGCCAACAACACGGTCTACTAACCGGGCGGGCGAACCCAATGACCGGAGCGGCGGCAGAGCAACAAGCCGATGTACTGGCGATCGCCGCCCACCGCGACGATGTGGAACAGACTTGCGGCGGCACACTTTTGCGCATGGCCGCCCGCGGTCTGCGCACCGCCATCCTCGACCTGACACAGGGCGAGGCCGGAACCAGAGGCAGCGCGGAAGAACGCGCTGCCGAAGCCGCTGAAGCAGCCCGCCTGCTCGGCGTCGGCTGGCGGCAGGCGCTCGGCTTTCCTGACAGCGCCATCGAAAACACCCTCGAAAACAGATTGGAAATTGTGCGCGTGCTGCGCCGGGTGCGGCCGCGCGTGGTGATCCTGCCGTACTGGCAGGCGCGCCATCCCGACCACGCCATTGTGGCTTCGCTGGGCTACCAGGCCTGCTTCCTCTCCGGCCTGGCGAAGGTAGAAACAGGCGCTCCGCCACACCGGCCATTCAAGATCGTTTACGCCAGCCTCTACGCCGACGTGCGGCCCAGCTTTGTTGTGGACATCACGCCCTTCATCGAGCAGCGCCATGCGGCTTTGATGGCCTACAAATCGCAGTATGCGAATCAGGCGGCCGGCGGCGCACTCTTTGTGCCCGAAGAGGAGATTCGCGAGCGGACCTTCGCCGAGGCGCGGCATTACGGCTTGCTGGCGGGCGTCAAGTACGGCGAACCGTTTGTGCAGAAGGAAGTCGGCCTGGTGGACGATCTGACGCTTCTGCCCGTGCAGTCGATCTAGCTCAATGCTGGAAGAACATCCATCCGCCCACGGCCACCAGCGTCACCGCGAAGATGCGCCGGAGCAGCACCTCCGGCACGTTCTGCGCCCACTCCGCGCCGAAGTAGCCGCCCGCCAGAAAACCCACGGCCAATAGCGCGGCCACGCGGATGTCGGCATTGCCGCGGCGGTAGTACTCAAGGAAGGCCAGCAGTCCCACAGGGGCTAGCAGCGCGCCCAGCGATGTGCCTTGCGCCTTATGCTGATCCATTCCGAAGATCCAGACCAGCGCGGGGACAAACAGTATGCCGCCGCCAATGCCCACCACGCCGGAGACAACTCCCACCACCACGCCAACCAGCAGAATCAACCAGGTCATTCCCGCTCCCGAACGGCGGCTCATCGCCGGAAACAGCCGCCAGCCTTCAGGCTACAACATGGACGCCGTTCGCCATTCCACCGTGCACGCGGGAACGCGGCGCGGGTTCAAGCCAGCTTGGGGCGGCCAGCCAGCCGATTTCGCCGGCCCGGATGTGCGATGTTCTTGTTCTTTGTTTTCAATCTACTACGTCGTGAAATCTACTCAAGGGCCGGACAATTTCATCAAACGTTTGCAATCTGTTTGCCTGACTGCATTACTCTGTTCATAGTCCAGCGTGCGCCGCACCAGAGCTCTTCTAACACGCCGCTGGAAGAGGGCTGACAGGTTGAGCCAAACCATCTTTGTACTGGAAGACGACGCCGATATCGCCAGACTCGTGCAACATCATCTGGAGGCGGCAGGTTTTGATGTGCGCCTGTTCCACACACCCACCAATCTGATTCCCGATGCCGAGCGCAAGGCGCCCGCGCTTTTCATGCTCGACATCATGGTGCCGGGGGGCGATGGGCTGGACGTTTGCCGCCGCCTGCGCAACCATCAGGGGCTTTCTACGACGCCCATCATCTTCATGACGGCGCGCGCCGGTGAGAACGATCGAGTTCTCGGCCTCGAACTGGGCGCCGACGATTACATTACCAAGCCGTTCTCAACGCGCGAGATGGTAGCCCGCGTCAAGGCTGTGCTGCGCCGCTTCGAGCGGCCGACGACGCCTTCCGTGGTCAGCTTTGAAGACATCGTGATTGACGCCGGGGCCATGCAGCTAAAGGTGCGCGGCGAACTGACGACCACCACGGCCACCGAGTTCCGCCTGCTCGACTATCTTGCGCGCCATCCGGGCCGGGTTTTCAGCCGCGACCATCTGCTGGATGCGGTCTGGGGCGACGCCCGCTTTGTTACTCCGCGCTCGGTCGATGTGTACGTGCGCCGCATCCGTGAGAAGATCGAGGTCGATCCGGAAAATCCGCGTTATTTGAAAACGGTGCGCGGAGCCGGCTACCGTTTCGAGCTTCCCAAAGGCGAGTAACTCCGGTGAAACTGAAAGCCTTCTCAAAGCTGCTGGGCCTTTACGCCCTGCTGCTTGGCGTGCAATTCCTGGCGATGGAGCTTGCGCTGCGCCTGCTAGCCCCGCGTGTCTCGCTGGGCGCGGCAGTAGGCGCGGGGCTGGTGGCCTTTGCCGTGGCGTTGCCGCTGGCGGTGTGGCTCGCCTCGCGGATTACCGGGCGGCTGCGGCGCGTGGTTGCCTTTGCCCGCCGTATCGCCGAGGGCGACCTTTCGGCACGGCTGCTGATGTACAGCGCGGACGAACTCTCGGAGATTGAGGAAGCCCTCAACCTTACCGCCGAACGCGTGAGCAACGACTTCAAAGAGTTGGAGAGCCGCCGCCACGAGCTGGCCACCATGCTCGACGCCATGCAGGAAGCCGTGGTCGCCATCACCCCCGAGGGCCACGTCCGCTGGACCAACGCCGTCATGCAGCGGGTTACCGGCTTGCAGATTCGGGCCGGGCGTCCGCTGATTCACTCTTTACGCGATCCGGAACTGCTGGCCTGCGTGCGCGGCGCACTGGAGCGGCGGGAGGTCTGCGTGGGCCGCGCCTCGGCTTTGGCTCCCGGACGCGTCTTCGAGGTGAACGCGGCGCCGCTGCCGCCGGGTGGCGCGCTGGTGGTGCTGCACGACGTCACCAGCATCGAGCTGGCACAGAAGTCCCGCCGCGAGTTTGTGGCCAATGTGAGCCATGAGTTGCGCACGCCGCTGACCTCGATCCAGGGCTACGTCGAAACGCTGATCGAAGACCCGAATCCCAATCCGGAAACAACCCTCGAATTCCTCGGCATCATCCTGAAGAACGCCTCGCGCATGAATCGGCTGACGGTTGACCTGCTGGCGCTGGCCGGGGTGGAAAGCCCGGACTACAAGCTCAAACGGCAGCCGGTCCGCGCCGACGTGCTCCTCAAGGACGCCATTGCCGGGCTGGGCGGCATCGTCATGGACTCCGGCGTGAAGCTGCAAAGCACCGGCGCTCCGGAAGTGATGGTGATGGCCGATCCCGACGCGCTCAACCAGGTTTTCGGGAATCTGATTGAGAATTCGCTGAAGTACGCGGCCGAGGGCAAGCGCATCCGTGTGGGGGCCAAACTCCTGGCCTCCGAGGTCGAGTTCGTCGTAAAGGACTTCGGCCCCGGCATTGCATCCGAACACCTGGACCGCATCTTCGAGCGGTTTTACCGGGTGGACAAGGCGCGTTCGCGCGAGTCCGGCGGCACCGGCCTGGGCCTGGCCATCGTCAAGCACATCATCGAGGCTCACGGCGGGCGCGTTTGGGCAGAGAGCGAGATGGGCCGCGGATCGGCCTTCCATTTCACGCTGCCGTTGGTCGAGCCCTCCGACGATGAGCCTGCCGAGGTCCCGTCCGACGATCTGTCAGGTGATCGGTTCGATGACCGGTTCGACGACTGAGAAGCCGCCGCGTCCGCTCGCCGCGGCAGCAAGCCAGCTTAAATTTCCGCCGATATCGCGGCGATCCGGCGGAAGAATGACGGCGAATCGCATCGGCCTGCGTCCAAACCTGCAGAAGCCCGCGCACAAGGCTCCCTTCAGGTGTTTTAATACCTTATGGGGGGAGCGCCGCGGTCTGCGGCGGTGTGCTTCCGTACTCCCGTGGAGGATTCCCAAGACCGATGTACTCTTTTCGCCGTTTTGCCCTTTTGTTGGCGCTTGCAACCATGGCCGTGCCCGCCGTTCAGGCTCAAAGCTCGAGCAGCAATCCCCCAACCCAGAATCAGGCCCAGCCGGGGCCCACGCCGCAGCAGTTGACGGTGCAGGCCCGCATTCGCGCCCGCCGGGAACAGCGCCGCGCAACCGCCATTCGCGAAGCCTACTCCCACACCTACGAGGCCTTCACCGGCATGGGATATCTGCGCTTTGTTCCCGGACCCTCGCAGCAGCGCGTAACTCTTTATGCTTGGGACGCGGGCGTGACCCGCTTCCGCAATGAACGGTTCGGCATCACAGTGGACGGGCGAGGCTACTACGGCACGGCCTTTGTCGGGCTCAATCCCTACGGGATCACGCGCCCGGCCATCAGCCAGTACGCGGCGCTTGCCGGGCCCACATACCGCTTCTACCTGCAGCCCAAGTATTCGGTTTCCGGCCGCGTCATGGGCGGATTTGCGCACGGAAACTTCTCCGGCGACACGAACGGCCTGGGCGCCAAGACGCTTGGTCTTTACCCTGACGCCAACACCTTTGCCGTCAGCGCCAGCTTTACCGGCGAGTACAACCTGACGCCGACGGTGGGCTTCCGCCTTTCGCCGGAGTACTACGCCACCGGCTTCGGCTCAACGATGCAGAACAGCCTCGGCTTCACGGGCGGCGTCGTGTACCGCTTCGGCAAACAGTAATCCTTGCCCTTGCCGGCACAGCGCCGGCGAGGACGATCAGAACCGGAGGGGCGTGCGGGCAGTCTTTACAGGCTGCCGGCGCGCCCTTTGCCTTTTGGGGCCGTGCGCTTGCCGCAGCCCAACTTCCGCGACGCTTCGTCCAGGGCTCCAGCCAATATGCTTCGCGTGGCGATATAATTCCTGCGGCGGCGCTTGCCGCCCGCGGTGAGAGCGCCACACCGCCGATTCGCACGGATTCGGCTTTGGCGAGCGGATTTAATTCGATTCACAAAAGAGAAGAGGAGCAACGACTCTATGAACAACCTTTCCCGCCGTAACTTTCTTCAGTCTGGCGCGCTGATTGCGGCCTGCGCCGCCGGTGGCGCGGTCCCGGCCATCGCTGAAGCCGTACCGGTCATGGGCAAGCCTGCACCCATTCGCCTTGGAATCTGCAGCTACACTTTCCGCAACTTCACGCGCGCCCAGACGATCGGGATGCTCAAGGACCTTCACATGACCGAACTGAATGTGAAGGACATCAAGGATCATCTGCCGATGGATGCGGCCGGCGAGGATCAGGCCCTGGCCGACTACAAGGCCGCCGGCATCAATCTCCATGCCGCCGGAGCCATCTATTTCCCCAAGAACGACGAGGCCGACATTCGCGCGAAGTTCGAGTATGCCAAGCGCGCCGGCATCCCGGTCATTGTCGCGGGCGATCCCACTCCCGAGTCGCTCAAGTGGATCGAGCGCTTCGTCAAGGAGTACGACATCAAGATCGCCATCCACAACCACGGCCCCGAGGACAAGTTCTTCCCGTCGCCCTTTGACGTGCTGAAGGCCATCAAGGATATGGACCCCCGCATCGGCTTCTGCATCGACATCGGCCACGCCGCCCGTGCCAATGCCAACCTGGTCGAAGCGGTACACGCCACCGGCGCGCGCCTCTACGACGTGCACGTAAAGGACCTGACCGACATGAAGGCCAAGGAGAGCCAGGTGGCCGTGGGCCAGGGCGTCCTGCCCTTCAAGGACCTCTTCCAGGCCCTCATCGACATCAAGTACAAGGGCTTTATCGATCTGGAGTACGAGATCAAGGGCGACAACCCAATGCCCGGCGTGATCGAGAGCCTCGCCTACATGCGCGGCGTTCTGGCCGGCATGGGCTACCTGACCCACGCATAGCCGTTTTGTTTGCGTCAGCCAGTCATCGCCCTCTCGCTCGCCGGGAGGGCGATTCTGCTTGAATTGGCAGTGGCACTTGCGGCAAGCACCTTGCGATCCGCAGCCAGCACTCCTTACGGAAACATGCGATTTGAAGAAGAGATGAAACCGATGAAGAGATTCTTTTGCGCTTTGCCTGCCTTTGCCTTGATCCTCTCCGCGGCCCACGCCCAGCAGCGCCCGCCCGCCGTGCCTCTCGCAGCCCACAATCCCTACTTCAGCATCTGGTCCATGGCCGACAAGCTTACCGACCAGGACACGAAGCACTGGACTGGCGCGCGCCAGCCCATCGCAGGACTGGTCCGCATCGATGGCAAGACCTTCCGCTTCATGGGAACTCAGCCAGGCAACGTGCCGGCGATGGAGCAGGCCGCTCTTGAAGTCACGGCGACCCACAGCGTTTACACCTTCAAGGCCGATGGGGTGACCCTCGCCGTCAACTTCTTCACTCCGGCTTTGCCCAGGGATATGGACGTTCTGTCGCGGCCCGTCACCTATCTCACCTTCACTGCTACGGGCGAGGGTGAGCACGAGATCGCTATCCTTGTGGACGTCGATCCGGTGATCGCTGTCAACACGCCCGATCAACTCGTCACCTGGGGACGTGCGCATTCCAATTCGCTGACGGTGCTGAGCGTAGGCTCCCGCGACCAGCAGGTGCTGAACCGGCCCGGCGACGATCTGCGCATCGACTGGGGGTACTTCCGTCTGGCTGCGCCGGATGCCAATGGCGCCAGCTTCGCGCTGTCCCACGACGCCCTTGCGAGCTTTGCCGATACGGGCGCTTTGCCTGCCGTGGATCAGCTCGACATGCCGCGCATGCCGCGTGGCCGCACGTCCGCCGACGAAGCCGCGCATCTGGCCGTGGCGCTGCCCTTTGGCAAGGTGGGCTCCACGCCCGTCAGCCGCCACGTTCTGCTTGCCTACACGGAGGACTACGCCATCGAGTACCTGGGCCGCAAACTGCGCCCCTACTGGCAACGCAACGGCATGAACGAGGCCCGGATGCTGGACACTGCCGAAAGCCAGTACGCTTGGCTGGAGCAGCGCGGCACGGCCTTCGACCGCGAGCTCGCCGCCGATCTCGAAAGAACGGGCGGCAAGGACTATGCGCGGCTCGCCATCCTCGCCTATCGCCAGACCCTTGCAGCCCACGGTTTTGCCGCCGACTTCGACGGCACGCCGTTGCTATTCCCCAAGGAGAACTTCTCCAACGGCTGCATCTCCACTGTGGATGTGCTCTACCCCTCGGCGCCCTTCTTCCTTTTCTTCAACCCCGCGCTGCTCGAAGCCCAACTCAAGCCGGTGATGGAATATGCCGCTCTGCCGCGCTGGCGTTTCCCGTTTGCCCCGCACGATCTTGGCACCTATCCGCTGGCCAACGGACAGGTCTACGGCGGCGGCGAGATGACGGAAGAGAACCAGATGCCCGTCGAGGAGAGCGGCAACATGCTTATCCTCGTCGCGGCCATGGAGCAGGAACTGGGGAACTGGGAGTTCGCACGCCAGTACTGGCCGCAGTTCAGCCAGTGGGCTGCGTACCTGCGCGACAAAGGTCTCGACCCGGCCAACCAGCTTTCCACCGACGACTTCGCCGGCCACCTGGCCCACAATGCCAACCTCTCCATCAAGGCTATCGACGCACTCGCCGCCTATGCGCGAATGGCCGAAGACGTCGGCAGGCCGGAGGTGGCCGCCGAGTATCGCCGCATGGCTACGCAGATGGCCGCGCGGTGGCAGACACTGGCCATCGACGGCGACCACTACAAGCTGGCCTTCGACAAGCCCGGCAGTTGGAGCCAGAAGTACAACCTTGTCTGGGACCAGGTGCTCGGCTTCAATCTGTTTCCGGTCAAAGTCCGCCAGACCGAGATGGCCTTTTACTTGAAGCATCTGAATCAATTCGGCCTGCCGTTGGACAATCGCGCCGAATACACCAAGCTGGACTGGGAGGTATGGACGGCCACCCTTGCCGAGAAGCCGGAGGAGTTTGCGGCCCTGTTGAAGCCGATTGGCAGTTGGATGGACGCAGGGCCCAGCCGCGTTCCGCTTACCGACTGGTACGACACAAAAGATGGCAGGCAGCGCGGCTTCCAGGCCCGCTCCGTTGTCGGCGGCATCTACATCAAGGCTCTGGCCGATCCAGCACTGGCCGCCAAGTGGCGCAACCGCTCCACGCAATAGCCTGCGAGCCATGTGCTGCGTCTCGCACCTGTATCAGAGTGCCCCACCCATGGCGCGATTCTTGCGCCATGGGTGGGAGAGCACGAACCTAACCCGGCCGTCAACGACTGATCCTTGATCCCTGATCCCTGACCCCTGACCCCTGACCCCTGCCCCCTGAAGGCCTACTTCCGCGCCTTCACGAACTCGCTGCGCCGGAACCGGAGCGCTGTCCAGTCCTCGTCGATGGCGATGGCACGCACGGTCTCGAAACCAGCGGCTTCCATCCGGTCCCAGCCGGTGTCGCGATGGAAGTCGCACTTCAGCTTCTTCGAACTGCCCTTGGGATACGCGAACCACACAATCGCATCGCCCGGGGCGCGCGCGGCCACCAGCGGGGCGAGCGCGTCCACCTCGGCTTTGCGTGTCACAAAGGCCAGCACAAAGCCGGTTTCGGCCACGCTCTCAAGGTGCGTGTGAAGGGTGAGCGCGGGCAGCCGCGCCAACTCCGGCCGAAAGCTCTCCGGAGCGTTCAGCACCACCATCTCCTGCCGGTCTTTCAGGTTGAGTTTTTCCGCAATCGTAGCCATGGACGACATCCTATCGAAGTCGCGGAAATAATCTGCAAGACCGGCAGGAAAATTCAGCTCAGAAATGGAATCTGTACCGAAGTTCCCCCGAAACGATGCGCGGATCGTTCCAGTGGAAGCCGCCGATGGTTACAGAGTTATCCAGCAGGACGCGGTGGTTGGCCGCGTTCACCACGGTTGCCGACAGCCTCCACCGCTCGCCCAGGGCGCGGCCAGCCGATAGGTCGAAGGTCGTGTGTGCAGGCAGATACTGGCTGTTGTATGGGCCTTCGCCCGCGCCTGCCAGCCCGTTGACGAAGCCCGATCCGTAGTACGCGTTCGACGAGAACCAGACACGCTCCGGCAGCCGCGCCGTAAAGCCCGCATTGAGAGTATGCCGCTGGTCGTGATCCACCGGCGTGTAGCTGAAGTCCGGCGGATCACACGCCGCATCTCCGGGCACGCTGCACGTGAAGCCGCCCACAATCGCTCCGCGCTGCTCGGCAATCTGGTTGGAGTAGGCCAGGTGGAACTGTCCCCTTCGCGCCAGTTGCGGCGAGCGCACCGTCAGCTCCCATGCCCGTACCAGTGCTCCATCCACGGCGATGGGGAAGTACATGTTCGATTCGCCCAGGTTCGAGTGGTCCAGGAAGTTGTTCACGCGGCTCTTGAAGGTGTCGGCATCCAGCACCCAGCCGCGCCAGGGAATGGTCAGGCCGAACTGGTGCTCCTCATCGCGTTCCGAGGCGAGCGGCGTAAACGCGTTTTGGCCCGCGGCGAGGCTTCCCGCATAGTTCAGCACCGAGCTTGAAACGGTAAGGATCGGCGCGGGCTGAAAGTAGTGCCCATAGAACCCGCGCAGGGTCCAGTTCAGCCGCGGCAGGCGCGCCGTCGCGCCAATGCGGGGATACATCGCTGTTTCGTTCAGCACGGAACGGTATACCGTGATGCGCTCGCCGCCCAACAGTGTCACATACTGGCCAAGCCGCAGATGGTCGCTGAGGTAGAACTCCGCCAGTCCGGCATGCGCGCGTGCTGCCGTATTCGGCTGCGAAGGGCCGCTGCCGTCGTTCACCCGCACGCCGAAAAGATCGTTCTCCCTCTGATAGAACGCGTAGAGGCCGCCTGAGAAGCTGTTCCAGCCTGCGTCCAGGCGCGCGTCCGCCTGTGCGCCGCCGTAGTTCGAGCGCTGATGCCACGTCGTTGCCGCTGGCAGGTCGCCCTGCAGCGAATCGTAGTTCGATTCGTTGAAGTGGTAGAACGGCGCTGCCGCTGCCTGCGCCTTTGGCGAGAAGGTATGCACCCAGTTTGCGATGGCAAACCCGTCGCGCTCCCTCTGCCGGTCGCGCAGTCCCACTGAACTGTAGTAGCCCGAGGCCGTCTCATAGTCGTTCGGGTCCGGGTCGTAAGGAACCTGGAAGAAATCCTGCCGGAACTGGCCATCCAGCCGCAACTGGTCCCGCGCTGTCTGGTTACGGATCACCGACACAAATCCGCTCTCTGAGTTCGTCGCGTCGTGATGGAGCGCAGCCACAGGCGTGGCCAGTCCGTAGTTTGAGCGCGCGCCCGTTCCGCTGGCGTACCACGCTGTCCGCTCCGTATGGTCGCCCAGCGAGAGCTGCATCTCGCCGGAGTCGAGGTTCCCGGCCGAGAGCCGTAACTCTCCTTCGCGATTGCGCTCGAATCCGTTGCGCGGCAGCACGTTGAAGACGCCATACGTGCGGTCGCCCACCTCCGGCGCATAGCTGCCGCGCTCGGTCTCTAGCTGGTCGATGTCCTTCGGATCAATCTGCGGCCCAACGTTCGACGCGATCTTGGTGTTCGGAATCGCCACGCCGTCGATCAGCCAGCTTGTTTGGTGGCCGCCGCGGATGTGCAGCATGTCGTGGGTCATGTACGCGCCCGGCACGTAATCGGTAATCATCTCCATGCCCAGTGTGCGGCTGGCCCCGGGCGTCTGCTCGATCATTTGCCGCGTCACCAGAGTCGTCGGCGTCACGGTGTCTGCCGCCGCTGTTTCTCCGCGCACCTCCACGGATTGCGCCGCTGCCGCAACGCTCAACGGAATGTGCAGCACGGGGTTGGTAGCAGAGGCAACGGTCAGCGTCTCGTCCGCTGTAGCAAAGCCGTGCGCCGCCACCGTCAGTCGATAGACGCCGATGGGAGCCTTCTCCAACTCGAATGCGCCCTTTGCATCGGTTGTACCGTGCAGCAGGAAACTCGACCCTGCCAATTTCAACGTCACGTCGGCTCCGGCAATGGGCCGGTGCTGCTGGTCGTGCACTACGCCGTGCACGGTGGCAAAGACAGTGGCAAAGCAGGGCAGGGAAGCCGCCAGCAGCAGCGCCGCGGCAGCAACAGATTTCATCTTTCTCAATTTTTCCAACCTCCGGACAGAAGCAGCGATACGCCACAAAGCACCAGGGGAAGTGCGGGCATCGCCGGGGGAAACACAATCTGCGCAGCTATCCGCTCCGCGCAGGCGGAGTTGCAGATGCTGCCACAGGAATCTGTCTTAGCTGAGGAGGAAACGCGGAGGCCCGCGTCCGGCAAGGGGAAGGATCTTCCTGTGAATTGCGGCTTCTGCCGGGAAGCGAGGCGCAGTGGCTGACGCCGGCATGCGCGCTGCGCGGACTGCTGCTGCAGCCAGCGCCACGGTCGGTGTGGTAGCTCCGGAAAGATGCCGGGGAAAGCTCGGGCAGGTTGCGGGCGCTTCCAGAACCGGCGTCTTCGACGGCTTCAGTCGAGCCATTGCCGCCAGCGCCATCGCGCAGTGGTGCGCGCCGTGCCTGCGGCAACATGCGGGCAGACGCGACTCATCGCTGGCCGCCAGCGTCCCCGTCAGGGGCCACAGGCCGAAGAGCACCATCAGAAAAAGGGCTATTCCGCGCCGCATCTGCCTATGATCCTACACGAACCTTCCCCACGCTTCGGACGTTTGCCGCTACGGCATCGGGTATGATCGATGCAGCGTGTCCTCTAACGCGCTCAGCTCACAACAAAGGACTTTCCCTGTGTCAGACGTGCAGAACTCCTCCTCTCCGCTTGCCTCGTCCCTCGCCGACTCCGCCCGCCCGCTGCGCATTGCGCTCTTCGGTTTTGGCACCGTAGGCAGTTCGGTGGCGCGCATCCTGGTGGAGACGCGGCCGCAGGGGCTGGAACTGACGCACATCTACAATCGCAACGTGGCCCGCAAGCAAGCGGATTGGGTTCCGTCCGGCGTGATCTGGACCGAAGACGCCGAGGCTGTTCTGGACTCGTCCGATGTTGACGTGATCGTCGAGTTGGCCGGCGGGCTGGACCCGGCCGGCGGCTGGGTTCGCCGCGCTCTCTCCTCGGGGAAGAGCGTTGTCACCGCGAACAAGAAGCTCATCGCCCTGGAGGGCATCGCTCTGGAAGACCTGGCGGCCGCGCACGGAGGCCACCTGAAGTTCGGCGCAGCGGTTGCGGGCGGCATTCCCGTGATTCCGGGCCTGGAGCAGGGACTGGCCGGCGACCGCATCCAGCGCATCGAGGGCATTCTGAACGGCACCTGCAACTTCATCCTGAGCAAGATGGAGAATGGCGCCGACTACGCTCCTGTTCTGGCCGATGCCCAGGCCAAGGGTTATGCGGAAGCCGATCCCACCGAGGACGTAGGCGGCTTCGACGCGCGTTCCAAGCTAGCCATCCTGATGCGCCTGGCCATGCACGTGGTCATCGACCCGGCGGAGATCGAGCCGCAGCCCATCACCTCCGTTTCGGCCATCGACTTCAGCTACGCGCGCGACCTGGGCTGCACCATCCGCCAGATCGCCCGGGCCGAGCTCACCAACGGCTCAGTCGCGGCTACGGTCGGCCCGATGCTGGTCGATCGCAGTTCGCCGCTGGCCTGGTCGCGCGGGACGGAGAACATGGTTGTGCTCACTGGCCGCTACGGCGGCGATGTGGTCTTCTCGGGCCACGGCGCTGGCGGTCAGCCGACAGCGGTTGCGGTCGTCAGCGACCTGCTGGCTCTGGCCCAGGACTCGCGCCGCGTCCAGCTTCCCGCGGAGCCCGCCACGGTGAGCGGTGAGTTTGAAGTGCCGCACTACATCCGCTTCCGGGTGAACGACCGCCCCGGCATCGTTGCCGAAATTACCGGCGCGCTGGCCAGGGAGAGCATCAACATCCGCGCCATTGTGCAGAAGGCCGGCTATCCCGAGAAGGCTTTGCCCTTTGTCGTCACCGTGGAGCCCTGCAAGTCCTCGGCGATGAAGCGCGCGCTGGCGGCTATCGGCACCATGGATTGCCTGATCGAGCAGCCTCTCGACCTGCAGATGCTGGAGTAATTCGTTCGGTGGCCATTGGCAAGTTCTGCTCCCGGCAGGTAATGTAATGGGATCGGAAAGCGGAGGGCGGACGATGATCGGCACCATCTATCGTTGTGAGATTTGCGGGGAAGAGAGCGCAAACCCAGTGCGCTGGATCGTCATCCAGTGCAGCGACGCCCAGTTGACCATCCACAAGTGGACGCGCGAAGCCGCAGATGCTCCCCATGCGCGTCACTACTGCGGCGAGGCTCATGCGCAGGTCTACGTGAGCAGGTGGTTCGAGTCCTTCTGCTCCTGACACTTATTCATGGGTGCGGGTTCTTTGAATACCCCGGGTGGGGTGCGATCAGGGTTTTCGCACCGGGCCGGTAGATTCCCGCACCAGCAGTTGCGGCGTCATCACGATCTCGGTAGGGAAGGGTTTCTCCCGGTCTGCGATCCGCTCCAGCAGAACCTGCGCCCCGCGCTTGCCCATCTCTCTGAGCGGCTGCCGTACGGTGGTCAGCGACGGCGTGGCGTAGGCCGCCGAAAGAATGTCGTCGAAGCCCACCACCGACACGTCGCCCGGCACGCTCAGCCCCGCATCCATCAGCGCGCGAATCGCACCGATGGCGGCAATGTCGTTGAAGCAGAAGATGGCCGTAAAGTCGCTCGTCTTTGCCAGCAGCGTCTGCATGGGCTTATAGCCGATCTCCGGGGCCATGGGATGATGGCCGGCCTTTGTGGACCAGCCGGCAGCGTCGATGCGGATGGTCAGCGCCGGGTCCAGCTTCAATCCGATCTCCGCAGCCACCTGCTGGATCGCTTCCCAGCGTACTCCCGAGTCGGGAATGGCCTTGGGCCCGCGCATGAATGCAATCCGCCGATGTCCAAGTTCGTAAAGATGCTTCAGCGCCTGCTCGACCGCGCTGTGATGATCCACCACGATGTTCGTCACGTTTTCAGCAGCGCTGTGCGCGGAGATGGCTACGACGGGCGTGGGCACTTCGATTTGGTCGGCGGGCGTATTCAGCAACAGAAACCCGTCAACGGCGCGCTCCACCAACATGCGCGGATACTTCTCGATCAGATCCTTGTTCCAGTCGTGGCAGGCCGTGAAGTAGAAGTAATGCGCCGCCGTCAGCTCTTCCACCACGCCGCTCATCACGCTCGTAAAGTAGCCTTCGCTCAGGTCCGGCGCCAGCACGCCCACGCTCATCGACTTGCTCTGCCGCAGCGAGCGCGCAAAATAGTTGGGCCGGTAATTCAGCTTCTTGGCCGCGTCGATCACGCGCTGGCGCGTCTCGAGCGGAATCGATTTTGCCGACGGCGACTCGTTCAGCACCAGCGAAACCGTCGTCTGCGATAGCGCCAGGTGCTCGGCCAACATGCGCAAGTTCACGTGTCCTGGCGGCGTTGCGTTCTTTCTCAAAGCCATGATGGAGTTTTAACACGTTTCATTGCGATTAAAAAGCGGGAATCGCTTGAACTATACCGATTTTTCTGAGAGTCGGAACCGATGTTGGCGCGCGCTTCAGCTTCTGGAAAACGGCTGAGCCCGCCCTTGCGCCGGTTTCTGCCGCAAGGGCGGGCTCAGCAAAACTCCGGTTTGGCCGCGTGCTATTTTCCTGCGGCTGCGATCTGGTTCACGCCCGCCTTCAGCGGCCAGCTTCGGCCGCCGTACTCGAAGCTTCCTGTCAGTTTGGTCGGCAGGGTCACGGTAGCTTCCAGACCGTCGCCTTTGCGGACGTACTCCACTGCGATGGTCCCGTCCGGATGCGGATACGTTGCCTTCAGCCGGGGCAGGGAACCCAGATGCGGAGCAATCCGCACCGTGCGGAAGCCTGGGCTGGCAGGCTCGATTCCGGCCACCACGGTCAGCAGATCGTAGATGGGATGCGCGCTCCACGCATGGGAGTCGGAGCGCGTGGGCTCAGGCGTTTCCGGCCACGTGCTGAAGTGCAGCTTCAGCAACTCCCGCCACGGGCCGAGCGACTTCAAGTAGTCCTCGCCCATGCCGGCGTGTTCCAGCGCCCGCGCCAGATAGAAGCGGAAGTAGTAGGAGGCGCTCAGTACGTCGTCGAGCTTGTCGCCGGGGTTGATCTGGAGCACGTTCCGCAGCACGGCTTTCCGGCTGGCTTGCGGGACAACGTCGAACAGCACGCCCAGAATGCTTGCCTGCTGGCTGAAACCCTTCTGATCCGGCGTCTCTGCCATCAGGTTCCGCTGCGGGTTCCAGCACTTTGCCGTCAACCCCTGGCGCACATGCGCGGCGTGCGCCCGGTAGCGCCCGGCCAGAACCGCGTCGCCCAAGCCCGTCTCAAGAGCCGCCGCGTCTTCGAGCGCACCGAGGTACTGCAACGTCGTCACGCAGGATTCGCCCTTTGCATCGTAGGTTGGAGTCTCTCCCTTTGGCACCCAATCGATGAAACTCCACCACGGCAGCTTCCTCAGCAATCCATCCGGCTGCTCGTAGCCCTCAAACCAGTTCATCACCGTGCGCGTGCCTGCAAGCGAAGCCCGCGCGGGCTCTGCATCGGGCCGGTACATCCACCAGTCGCGCACCATGCCCACCCACAGCAGCGAGAAGGTCGGAATCGTCTGCGGCAGGGAACTCGGATACCGGCTGCGCGTGATTCCTTCGGGAACCCGCGACGCGTCGAATGCCTCGATGGCCTGCCAGCCTAGCCGGTCGTCGCCGGCCACGGCATACGAGATCAGCGCTTGCAGCCGTGTATCGCCCACGTACTGCAGTTGCTCGTAGTAGGGCGTGTCCATATAGGTTTCATGCGCGTCCATGCGCGCCGTCCGCCAACTGATCTCCCAAATCTTCTTCAGGTCCGCATCGGGAGATTCGAAGGTGGCCTTTACCTCAAAGGGATAAGCCGTGAACTGTGCCTTCAAACCTTCCAGCGTCAGTGGCGCGTCATCCGTTACGATGTTCAGGTCCAGATAGCGCCACGTTCGCCACCACAGCGGTTCGAAGACGCGATGATCGCCGCCGTCCGGCAGGAACAGATCGTTCAGCCCCTTCGCTTCGCGCGTGCCCACCTCGTCGCGGTCGCCCTTGTGCATCTCCTTGTCGAACAAGGCCTCGGCATAGGTAATCCAGATTCTTGCGCCCTTGCCACCCGAAACCGTCAGCTGCGGATAGGCCGTAATCAGCGTTTTGCGATCCAGCAGAACATGAACATAATTTCTGGGAGGAATCGTAATCGCCGATTCTGGGAAGCTATTCGCATTTGTCAGCGTTGTGCGTACCACCGTTCCCGCGCTCACCGCTTTCGACTCCATATGCGGCAGCCGGTCCGGCACCAGTCCCCAGAAATTGTCCCCGGTCGTATCGGCCGAGTGGGCGCGATTTACCCCCGCATGAATGCTGTCGCGCATCGGCGTTGCTACATCCACCCAGCCGTCCTTGTCCTCTGCTTGCTGCCAGTTCCAGTCGTATGCGGCGGCATCGATCTGCTCGCCCGGCCCCGCGGCCATATAGGTCCGAAAGGTCACTGAGCTGCGGTCGAGTGGCCGATGGCCGTCTTCGATCTTTACCTGCCAACCGTCGGGCGTACTCGCTGCCTCGGCTCCGGCCGCCTCGCTCTCCAGCAGGAACGCCGTACGGTCGCCGATCTGCGCCACCGGCGCAAACACGCCCCAGTTCCAAACCGTCGCTGTGATCAGGTTGCTGCCGGGCTTCAGGTAGGGCGCCAGGTCGAACATCTCATAGCGCCAGTGGGCCAGATCGCCGCGCGCCGGACCGTCGCCCACTCTCTTTCCGTTCACGTACAAGATAAATCGGTTATCGGCGCTCACCCGCACTGGGTAGCTATCCGGGACAGCCGCAAGTTTGAGCGCCCGGCGGAAGTGCAGCACCAGCGGTTCCCTGAGCGGCGCGGTTGGATGCGTGACCCATGCCGCGCGCCAGTCCCGATGCGCAGGATCGCCCTGTGCGTCGGCGGGCGCTCCGGCCTGCGCTCCGGCGCGGCCACTCACAGCGAGGCTCATCCAGCAGGCAACAAAAACAATCCAAATACGGTGCATATCTCTATCCTCTTTTCTGGGACACACCAGTCTAATCAAACCCGCCACAGTAGGGCCCGACTTTCGGCTGCACCGGGCCCCTTTGTTGTCCATTTCTTCCAGCTCGCGCCGATCGATCTCCGCCTGGCTTCGGTCTTGCCCGGTTCGATTCCGACGGTCTCATGCGGTGTCCTTGTCTATTTTTCTTTGTTCTGTGCGCTGCATTTAGCGCGCTTGTAACCTTCTGTTCATATTTGCCCGTTAGCCTGATTCAGTGAGCGCAAACGTGCCTGACTACCGTATATCCCAGGTTCAGTTACCACAGGAACCGGACCCGCAGAAGACCGAGCCCGACTCTCAGGCTGCGCCTGCGAAGGTCTCCGAGATTCGCAGCTTTCTGATGAGCCGCGGCAACTCCGCGATCGCCGACCGCAGCTTCCTCTGGTTGATGGTCCTCTGTGCGCTGAGCATCTTTGGCATCGTCATCCTGATCGCCTCCGAACTCATCCTCCGTTCGCAGCTCGCCTGGCACAAGTTCGGTCTGGCGTTCTTCTGCAAGGGGTTCATCGATCCCTACAGCAACCTGCCCAACTATTGGGATCCGGTCAACGAGCACTTCAGCGCGCTGCCTTTCATCTACGGCACGCTGCTTAGCTCGTTCCTGTCCCTGCTGCTGGCAGTGCCGCTGGCCATCGGTGTGGCCGTCTTCCTCACGGAGATGTGCCCCGGCATTCTGCGCGGGCCGCTGGCTTTCCTTACCGAGCTGCTGGCTGCGATCCCTTCGGTCATTTACGGCCTCTGGGCGGTCTTCGTACTGGTTCCGCTGCTGCGCGAGCGGCTGAACCCTTTCCTGACCACTACGCTGGGTTGGACCGGCTTCTTCGGCAGCGACAACCCTACCGGCCTTGGTTTTGTGGCGGCGGGCATCATCCTGGCCATCATGATTCTTCCCATCATCTCTTCGCTGACGCGTGAAGTGATGACCGCCGTCCCGCACTCGCAGCGCGAGGCGGTGCTGGCCCTCGGCGCCACGCGGTGGGAGATGATCCGCATGGGCGTTCTGCGCAATGCCCGCATCGGCATCGTGGGCGCGGTCATTCTCGGTTTGGGCCGGGCACTGGGCGAGACCATGGCTGTCACCATGGTTATCGGCAACAGCCCCGAGATTCACCGCTCGCTGCTGGCCAACGGCAGTTCGATGGCCTCGGTGATTGCGAACGAGTTTGCCGAAGCTTCGGGCGACATGCACCTCAGCGCGTTGATGGAACTCGGTCTGGCGCTGTTCGTTGTCACCATCATCGTCAATGCAATCGCCCGTGTGCTGGTATGGGCGGTAACCCGCGGCGCGCCGTCGCAGGCACACTAAGGAGAAGACGCTCGTGAGCGCTGCTCAATTCAAGCTACGCGGCCAGATGCGGACGATCATCGACCATGGCGCGACGGCAGTCGCCGTTGGGTCCACTATCCTCGTGATCGCACCGCTGATTGCCATCTTCATCTACCTGATCTACAAGGGCGCCAGTTCGCTGAACCTTGACTTCTTCATCAAGGTTCCCAAGCCGGTCGGCGAGTCGGGCGGCGGCATGGCCAACGCCATCGTCGGCTCGGCCATTCTGCTCGGCCTGGCCAGCCTGATCGGCGTGCCCATCGGTATCGGCGGCGGCATCTACCTTTCGGAGTTCGGCCGCGGCACCAAGCTGGCCAACGCAGTCCGCTTCACCGCCGATGTGCTCAACGGCGTGCCCTCCATCGTGATGGGGATTGCGGCCTACTCGCTGGTGGTGGTGCCCATGCATCACTTCTCGGCCTTCTCCGGTGGCGTGGCCCTGGGCATCATGATGATTCCCACCGTCTGCCGCACCACCGAAGAGATGCTCCTCATGGTGCCCAATGTGGTCCGCGAAGCCGCACTCGGCCTGGGCGTGCCCAACTGGCGCTCGGTCATGGCCATCACCGTGAAGACCGCGTCGCCGGGCATCATTACCGGCTGCATGTTGGCCTTTGCCCGCGTCGCCGGCGAAACCGCGCCGCTGATCTTTACCGCATTCGGCAACGCCTTCTGGAGCACGGGCCTGAACCGCGAAATCGCCGCGCTCCCGTTGCAGATTTACGTGTACGCGATCTCGCCCTACGACGATTGGCATCGTCTGGCCTGGGCCGGCGCGTTGGTTCTCATTTGCTTGATTGTGATCGCCGTCTCGCTGGTTCGCTACGTCACCAGCCGCGGTGTCTTGAAAGGGGCTAGCTAAAGTGGGCGTTGGTATCGAGGTCGTCAACCTGAATGCGTGGTATGGAACCAACCACAGCCTTCAGGACATCAATTTGAACATTCCGGGCAATCACGCCACCGCGCTGATTGGCCCCTCCGGTTGCGGCAAGAGCACCTTCGTTCGCTGCCTCAACCGCATGCATGAGACCAACCCCATCGCCCGCGTCACCGGTACAGTGCGCATCGGCGATGTGGACATTTACGCCGACGCCAAGCCTGTTGAGATTCGCCGTCGCGTGGGTATGGTCTTCCAGCGCCCCAACCCCTTCCCGACGATGTCGATCTACGACAACGTTGCGGCAGGCCTCAAGCTGAACGGCTATTCCAATCACCATGCCCTCGACGAGATCGTGGAAAAGTCCCTGCGCAACTCCGCGCTCTGGGACGAGGTGAAGGACGACCTGAAGAAGAAGTCCGGAGCCAGCCTCTCAGGCGGCCAGCAGCAGCGTCTTTGCATTGCGCGCGCTCTTGCCGTCGATCCGGAGGTCCTGCTGATGGACGAGCCTGCTTCCGCCCTCGATCCCGTCTCTACCTCCAAGATCGAGGACCTCATCTTCCAGTTGAAGTCCCAGTACACCATCGTCATCGTCACGCACAACATGCAGCAGGCAGCCCGCGTGGCCGAGAATACCGGGTTCTTCCTCAACGGACGCATGGTCGAGTTCGACTCGACCCACAAGATCTTCACCAATCCCAGCGACAAACGCACGGAAGACTACATTACGGGCAGGTTCGGATGACACGTATTCGCTTTCAGCAAAGTCTCGAAGACCTCAAAGAGAACCTGCTCGTCATGGCGGGTCTCGCCGAGCAGGCTATTCAGCGTGCGATTGAGGCCTACCGCGTCCGCGATCTTTCCATCTGCGATCTGGTTAGCCGCAGCGAGATCGCCATCAACCGCCTCGAACGCGAGATCGATCAGGCCGCTCTGGATCTGCTGGCGATGGAGCAACCCATGGCCATCGATCTGCGCTTCATCCTTTCGGTGATCAAGATCAATGCCGATCTGGAGCGCGTAGGCGACGCCGCCAAGAGCATCAGCGATCGTGTCCGCCACATGGAGCAGATGGCTGCCGCCGACCTGCCGGTGGATATTCCGCGCATGGCGCAACTTGCCTCGGAGATGGTGCGCAAGTGCCTTCAGGCCTTCATCGAGGCCGATGCCGAACTGGCTCGGGGCGTGTTGAGCATGGACGATGCGGTGGATGCCATGAATCGCGCCGCCTACAAGGCTCTGACCAAGGTGATGGAAGAGCAGAGCCACCTTGCTCCGCAGGCCCTGAACGCGCTGATGATCAGCCGCTCGCTGGAGCGGGTAGCCGATCACGCGACCAACATCGCCGAGGACGTCATCTTCTGGGTGCAGGGCGACGATGTCCGCCACCACAAGAGCGTGATGAGCGGCGACAAGGACCCGCACACTCTCGGCCAGTAGTTCAAGGCCAAAGATATTCCGGCTTCCCCCAGGCCGCTCACTGCTCGACTGCTTTACTGCAAATAGAAAAACGCCCCGCTGCCAGCGGGGCGTTTGTTTGCTCCGACTCGCCTTACCGGCCGGTGGGCTTTACACCCATTCCGTTTAGCTTGGTGCGGGCGCGCTGGGCCTCGGGGGTTTGCGGGTGGCGCTGGATGAGCAGACGCAGTTCGTGAATGCCCGCATCGCGCTTGTTCATGGCCAGCAAGGCCATTCCCTTGTGGAGTTGGGCCGCGGGCGCCTTGGCGCTGCCGCTGAAGCCTTCCAGCACCATGTTGTACTGGTTGACTGCCTCCTGGTAGTTCTGCTGCTGGTAGGCAATCTCGCCCAGGTAGAACTGCGCCGAACCGGCCATGTCGTCCAGCGGATAGTAATGCACCACGTCCTGGAACTCGCCGGCTGCCAGCGCATAGCGCGCCGCATTGAAGTCACGCAGGCCGGCCTGGAAGGTGTCCTGCAAGGGGGGAGCCGCATTCGCGGCCGGTCCACCGGGAGCCATTCCGCCCGCCGGAGATCCGCCGGTTCCGGGCGCCGCGCCGGGCATCTGCGCGGCAGGCGGCTGCTGCGCGGCCTGCATCTGCGTCTGCATCTCCTGCACGGTCTTGTCCAGTTTGACGATGCGCGACTTGAGCTCGTCCACCGAATCGTTCAGTGACTGCACCTGTCCGCTGACCGTGTCCAGCTTGCCGCCCGAAGCATCGTTCTGGGTATTCAGCTTCTGTTGCAGCGTGTTCACGGCCGTAGTCATCTGGTTCACCTGATCGGCGGTCTGCTGCGTCAGATTCTGCAGTACGCCGAACTTGGTGTCCATGGTGGATTGCAAACGCTGCACCATGTCCAGAAGCTGCTGCACCTGCGTCTGCAGCTCGATGATCTCCTTTGAAACCGCATGCGCCGGCCTCGGCGCCGCCAGAAGAACCACGGCCAACGTGGCCGCCCACACGATATGTTTGCGAACTGCGCGTCCTGTTTGCATACCCCACCATCATAGCAAGCGTAAAACGGCAGTGCGCCATTCAGCGCTACTGCCGCAGGTGCCGCTATAAAATTCATCTGCATGATTCCCAGGCCAGACCAGCCGGCTGGGAGACCACTCAAACTGAAAGATCGTGGATGTTCCCTCCTGGGCGTCCGAAGCATCGCGCGCCCAGGAGGAGGAAACATCGGCCCACCTCCGCGCTTTCACGCGGTTGGCGTGCTACCGGTCCATCGTGAAGCCGGCGCGGCGATTCTGCTGCCAGCACTCTTCGGTCGACTCGGAGCAGAAGGGCTTTTCCTTGCCGTAGCTGACCACGCGAATCCGCGTTGCCGCCACGCCCGCCTGAACCAGCGCGTTCTTGGCCGCATCGGCGCGGTTCTGGCCCAGTGCCAGGTTGTACTCGTTGGAGCCGCGCTCGTCGCAGTAGCCGCCGATCACAACCTTGATCTCCGGATGGCTGGCCAGGTAGCTGGCATCCTTGGCCAGAACCGCCTGCGCGTCGCCGCGGATATCGTAGGTGTCGTAATCGAAGAAGGCATCCTGCACGTTGGCCTTGAACTCTTCCTCGGCGCTCATGGTGTTGGAGGGAACCACCACTGCCGGAGGCGCATTCACGGTTACGCGCACCGAAGCTTCGGCCGTGCCGCCAGCACCGCGCGCCACCAGATGGTAGGTGCTGGAAACGGTCGGCATCACCGTCTTGACGCCCGAGGAGGGCACGTCGCCGATACCGTCGATCGAAATCGACGTGGCGTCGGTTGTCCGCCAGCTCAGCTGCACCTGATCGCCGGCCGAGATCACTGTCGGCGTCGCCGTCAGTTGGGCGGTCGGTGCGGTGGCGGCCACCGGGGGAGCTACGGGCTCCGGAGGCAAAGGCTGTTTCTTCTTACAACCGGAAACAGCAACCAAGGCTACGAGCAGAACAGCACCTGCAAAAATGCGATTACGTGAACTCAATGTCTGACTCCTTCCGCAATGCAATACAAGATTTGATTTTCAAAGATCCGCGTCCTGTCTCGTCCGCGCGCCCTGCATCTGCGTGTATGCCGACCGGCCATTTGGCTGGCAAGCCCTACATCTCAATGCCGGATACTCATCCGATGCCGCGGTATCCTTGTTTGGTTGCCGTGCCTTCCGGACTCTACGCACACCGCGCTCCTTTGCGAGTGCAGTCGACGACCCTGAATTCATGCAACCCTAAATCATAGCCCATTCTTGCTGCTTAGCTGCAAACTGCTGTGACCGCGAGCACTACGGCGTCCCACAAGCTGGCTACTTCCAACTCCAGTTGGGCATGAAGTTGTTGCCCGTGTGCGTCAACTGCCGCTGGTCGGTTCCGTCTGCCAGCATGGTCCAGATGTCGCTCCGCTTGCCGAGGGTGCGCTCAAAGACGATGTGCCGTCCGTCCGGCGCCCAGAAAGGGAAGTCGTTCGAGCCCGACTCGTGTGTGATCTGCAGATAGTTCTTGCTGGCGATGTCGATCACGTGGATGTCCACACCGCCCGGATCGCCGGGGCCGTATTTGCGATTCCAACTGAAGGCCAGCAGTTGCCCGTTGGGCGACCACGACGGCGACACCGCGTAGCCTCCGTCCGTGATGCGCTGCACGCTGGTGCCGTCCTGGTCCATCGTGTAGATCTGCGGCAAGCCGGTGCGGCCGCTGACCCAGGCAATCTGCGCATTGGTCTTGGGATTCCAGGTGGGCGAAACATCGGGTCCGCGGAAGGTGGTTACGCGATGCAGATCGCCGCCGTTGGCGTTGGCCACCCAGATCTCCGGGTCGCCGGTGCGCGAGGAGGAAAACGCCAGCCTGGTTCCATCCGACGACCACGCCGGAGACTGATTCGATCCGCCGCCGACGCCGGCAGGGAAGCCGACCACGCGGCCCAGTTCCAGCGAGAACATGCGAATGGACCAGCCGCCGCTGCCCAGCGAGGCAAACGCAATCCGCGTGCCGTCGGGGGAAACGCGCGGCGACAGCGAGATGGAGCCAAGGTGCGTGACCTGATGCTGATTCTGCCCGTCGTAGTCCATCGCCCAGATCTCTTTCGAGCCGGAGCGCGAACTGACAAAGTAGATCTTGGTTTCGGCGATGCCGTTCACGCCGCCGCCCAGGCGGAAGATGATCTCGTCGGCAAAACGGTGCGCCACGGTCCGCGCCATGTCTTCGCTGGCCGCTTCGTTGTACTGCTTGGCCAGCACCACCGGGCTTTGCGCGTTGTGCGCATCGTCCAGCCAGCCGTAGACCACCAGCCGCCCGCTGTTCGCAGCCAGAGCGCCAAAGGCCACCATGGCCGCATTGGCGGGCATCGAGGACCACTGTCCGAGCACGATCTCTTGCGGCGCGCCGGGCATGGCCTGCGGGGCCAGGCTCTTTGACACCATCTCGAAGATGCCCGCGTGGGTCAGATCGCTGTAGAGAGTGGCGTCGAAGATCGCCTTCAGCGCGGGTGTTTGCGGGTCGGCGCCCACCGGTTTGAAGTCCGCGGCAGCCAGACGAATGCGCTGGTTGCCCATGTTGGTGCCAGTGCGCACCCAGTCCTGCGCCGCGGCGCGGTCCGAGGCCAAAGCAACCATACACAGAAGAAAGAGAGGCAGTGTTCTGAGAATATCCTTCATGCGAAAAGCAGTCCCTCCTGGGTTCGGTGCGAACGCTCCGCGCGTACGCTGGCTCTGCGGCCGAAGAAGTGGAACCGGGCCGCCGGAGAGCGGCCGTGGTCGATTAGTACTCGCAATAATAGGAGACCTTCAAAGTGCTTTGATTATAAGCCGGAGGCAGCGGTCCGAATGTGTCAACGCGCTGCGCGCCGCGCAGGCACGAGCGGTCCAGCGTAGGGCTCCCGCTGGACCGGTCCAGTTGCACGTTGCTCGGGGCGCCGTCGCGGCGAATGGTGAAGATCATGTAAACCCGCGTACCGTGCGGCGTGCGCGGGTCCACCTCGTAGCGGTTCCAACTGGTGCTCATCTTGCGGTTGATCTGGTCCACGTACCAACCGAACATGCTGGAGAAGTCGCTGTCGCCCACCTTCGCCGGCCCGTTCGATCCAGCGGACTGAATGCCGCGCGGCATCACTGTGCCGGATTGCTCGCCGTAGTGGGCCACGTTGTCGCGGGTGGGCTGCTGCTGGTTCTTTTGCGTCTTCGACTGCTGCGGCTGTTGCTTTTGCGGCTGCTGCTTCACCTTGCTGGCGATGGGGATGGCCTTCTCGTCGATGGCCTGTTTTTCCTTGGGACTGGGCGTGGCCGGAGCGGGACTGGGCTTGTCGGTGGTCAGAACGTTCTTGTTGACGGGCTGGTCGGCCGGCAGGGGCAGGGCATTGCTGACCAGGCTCACCTGCATGGCGCTGCCCGCGCCCTTGCTGCCCCACAGATTGTGATGGAAGAGGCCCATGGCCCATCCCCAGCCGATCAGGCAGCCCAGCAGCACTCCGTGCAGCAGAAACGACCCCGCGGCCGGCGCCGCTATCGGCTCCGGCGTCAGTTCCCGCTCCAGGTCTTCGCTGCCTTCGAATACGCCGTCCATCGGTCTGCCCTGCAATCCTCGTTCAACCTTGCAAATCCTGCTCTTGAGCCGGGTGCCCCACCCTCGCCGCGTTCTTGTTCTTGCGGCTAGGGTGGGATACCTCAAATCCCGAGCTTGAGCCGAACTCAATTGGCTCAGAAGCTAATTCCCGCCCGCATCGCTCTTTTCGGATTTGGCGTCCAGCGGCTGCGTCACAATCGACACGTTGGTGATTCCTGCCTGCTTGACCGCGTCCATCACCTGCGCAAAGGCCCCGAAAGGCACACGCTCGTCGGAACGCAGATAGATCACCTGGTGCGCGGGATCGCTGCCGTCGCGCAGCTTCTGTCCCAGTTCGTGAATGTTGACCGGCTGGTCGCCGAGGAACACCTGCTGGTCGCGGTCGATGGTCACCACCATCCGCTGCTCGGTAATCTCTTTCACCGTGCGCGTCTTGGGCACGGCGACTTCGATTCCCGATTGCAGCACCGGCGCCGTGATCATGAAGATCACCAGCAACACCAGCACCACGTCCACCAGCGGCGTAATGTTGATCTCCGCCAGCGACGACTGCGTCCGGCCGTTGTTTGTCGTGAAAGCCACTTCGCGCCTCTTATACCCTGTTCCGTCCGTTGCCTGTCGCGCCGAACGCGCGTCCGGCGGCGAAATCGATCGGCAGATGGTTTGCCCAGTGGGCGTCGCGCAGCTCCGCGGACGCCCGGCCTGCTATCTGTACACGCCGCGGTCGGTTTCCCGTGGCGGCAGCCCGGAACCCATCTCGCGCGGGAGCGGCGGCAAGGGCGGCAGCGGCGCCCGCGCCGGAATCTCCTCAAAGGAGTTCAGCAGTTCGCGGCAAAAGTCGTCGATGGCCGAGGCAAACACGCGCACGCGCGCCGACAGTTGGTTGTAAGCCACCACCGCCGGCACGGCCACAAACAGGCCCGCCGCAGTGGTAATCAGCGCCTCGGAAATGCCTGGAGCCACGGCCCGCAGAGTTGCCGCGCCCGCCGTTCCCAAGCCGTGGAACGCGTCCACCACGCCCATCACCGTGCCGAACAGGCCCACGAAGGGGCTTGTTGCGGCAATCGTCGCCAGCCACGTCATGCGCCGTTCCAGGCTTGTCACGGCCTCACTGGCAGCGGTTTGCGCGCTGCGCTCGAGCGGCGCAAGGTTGCGCGGCGGCCCCTGACCGCCCGTCTGCCGCTTGTAGGTCTCGTAGACGTCCTCGAAGACCTGCGCCATCGGACTGGCCGCGTACTCGCTGGTCAGCGCCGCAATCTCTTGCAACCGCGTAGCCTTGCGGAACGCACGAATGAACCGTTTGCTCTCCTTGGTCGCCTTACTGAACGAAGAAGCCTTGCCCAGGATCACCGTCCACGAGTAAAGGCTTGCACAAAGCAACAAAAGCAACACGCCCACGGCGACCCAGCCAATGTTGCTCATCATCTCGCCCAGCGCGCCAAATCCCGCTCCACCCGTAGGTGCGGCAGGAGTGGCGCCGCTGTCGGACTGCAAGAAAAACACAAACGCAGCAGTTAGAATCGGCATTTCCCCTCAACACTAACGGTATCAGACCTGCTAGCCCCTGCCCAAGTTATCGATCTGGTCCCCCCGCAGCCGGCGCAACAGTCTGACTGGGCGCAACCCCCGCCCGCCATGCTATGCTGCGCTCAAATTGTCTTTTTTGCGGTTCGCTCTTTTCTGTTTCTTTTGCAACGCGATCCATTGAGGTTCGATCCCCATGCTCGTCGAGCTCCGTGCCGAGAATTACGCCGTCATCGATCACGCCATTGCCGTCTTCGGCCCAGGCCTCAATTTGCTAACGGGCGAAACCGGCGCGGGCAAGTCCATCCTTGTGGATGCGCTCGCGCTGCTGATGGGCGGCAAAAGCTCGGCGGATGTGGTCCGTCACGGGGCCGACAAGGCCGTGGTTTCCTGCGTCTTCGAGTCCACGCCGGGCGCGGAAGCGATTCTGGAAGAAAACGGCATCGACGCCGAGAGCGCCGAGATCATCCTCCGCCGCGAGATCCTTTCCGGCGGCAAGGGCCGCGTCTTCGTTAACAACCAGCAGGCCACCGTTGCCGTCCTGAAGCAGTTGGCGCCGGAATTGGCGCTGGTTCATGCGCAGACCGAGACCCTGACCAGCTTTGACCAGGCCCAGCAGCGCATCCTGCTGGACCGCTTCGCAGGCATCTCGACCGAGGAAGTGGCCGCCGCGCACGCGCACTGGACCGAGGCTCGCCAGAAACTCGACGACCTTTTGCAGGGCGAACAGGACCGCTTGCGGATGGTCGATCTGTGGAGCTATCAGCGCAAGGAGATCGACTCCGCTCACTTGCAGCCCGGCGAGGACGAGCAACTCGAAACCGAAAAGCGCGTACTGGCCAACGCCGAAAAGCTCTACGCCGCCGCGCAGGGCGCATTCGACCAGCTCTACGAGGGCGGCTCCAGCGCGGAAGCAGCTCTCCGCGCTGCCCTGCGCAACGTGGAGGAACTGGCCCGTTACGATGGGCGCTTTACCGACGCCGTGCAGCAACTGGCTTCGGCCCGCGCAACGGTGGACGATGTGGCTACGACTCTTCGCGATTACGCGGAAAGCATCAACGCCTCGCCCGAACGCCTCGCCGAGATCGAGGACCGTCTGGCGCTTCTTGACCGCCTCAAGCGCAAGTATGGCAAGACCGTGGCCGAAGTCGTCGAATTTGGCGCGGAGGTGGCGCGCAAGCTCTCCGAGGTGGAAGACCGCGACGAAGTGCTCAAGACCCTCCGCAGTGCCCTCGACAAGGCCGCGAAGGAGTATCAGGCAGCCGCATCGGCCTTGACCGCCGCGCGCAAGGCGGCTGCCGACAAACTGGCCAAGCTTGCCGAAGCGCAGATCAACTCCCTCGCCATGAAGGTACGTTTCGAAGTGGCGATTCTCTCCGCCGCGGATGGAGAGCTGTCAAAGATCGCCGATGCGCCGAAGGCAGGCGGCAAGTCAAAGAGCGCGAGCGAGAAAGGGACAGCTTCTGGCACCTACATCAGTTCTGCTTCCCGCTCCGAAGCGGCTCCAACCGCCGAGGGAGCGCCTGCCGGTGCGTCTCACTGGACCTCAACGGGCTGGGACACAGTGGATTACCGCATTGCCACCAACGCCGGAGAGCCCATGAAGCCGCTGACCGAGATCGCTTCCGGCGGCGAAATGTCGCGCGTGATGCTGGCCCTCAAAGTCGCGGTAGAGGATCATTCCTCCAAGTCGAGCAAGAATCCGACGCCGCGCACACTGGTCTTCGACGAAATCGACATCGGCATCGGAGGCCGCGCCGCCGAAGCCGTGGGCCACAAGCTGAAGGCTCTCAGCCGCGGCCAGCAGGTTCTCTGCGTTACTCATCTGCCGCAGATCGCCGCCTTTGCGGACCAGCACCTGGTGGTGGAGAAACGCGAGGCCGACGGCCGCACCAAGACACAGATCCGCACGCTCGACGACCGCTCGCGTACGCACGAAGTAGCCAGAATGCTGAGTGGCGCGACGGTGACAGAAACCAGCCTTCAACACGCCGCCCAGATGATCGCCGCCAGCCGGTAGCTGCAGCGCTGAGCTGCAATCGCCACATGTTGCGAAGCCATGTATTGTAAGCGTCGTAAATAGAGGCAGGCGTTCCAACGGAGGGTAAAGCGATGGGCATCGGCTATCTCCTGAAGAATCAGGAAACAACCTGCAAATGGTGGGCAGTGAGGGACTCGAACCCCCGACATCCTGCTTGTAAGGCAGGCGCTCTAACCAACTGAGCTAACCGCCCACGGGCGGTGGGAAAGCCGTATCGGCCTTTTCTATTCTAGCAGCGCTTTCGGTCACGGTGTGGCTCACGAAAGAAAGCGCTCTGAAAGTTGATAAACTCAGCCAGTGAGAAGTCTGATTGTTAACGCCGACGACTTCGGGCTGACGGCCGGGGTCAATCGGGCCATCGGCGAACTGCACGAGGCTGGGGTGGTGACCAGCACCACGTTGATGGCGCGCGCGGCGGCCACCAGTGAGGCAGTGGAGATGGCGCTGGCCACGCCGTCGCTTGGCGTCGGCTGCCACGTGGTTCTGGTCGATGGCGAGCCCGTTCTCTCGGCAACTCGCGATATTCCCCACCTGGCCGACCCGATCGACCAGCGCTTTCGGCCCAAGCTCGGCGGCTTTCTCGGCTGGGTCTACGGCATGGAAAGAGGCGGCGGATCGAGCCATGTACGAGAGCAGGAGATCGAAGCCGAGGCGGCAGCGCAGATTGGCCGCCTGCAGGCGATGGGCTTGCAAGTGACGCACATCGACACCCACAAGCACACGCACATGTTTCCGGCGGTGCTGCGGCCTGTGTTGAGAGCAGCGCGAAAGGCCGGCATCCGGGCAGTACGAAACCCCTTTGAGCCCTCATGGAGCGTGCGGGCCACGCTCGGGGCTCCTTGGCTGCGGCGGACGCAGATAAACCTGCTGCGGCGGCTGGAGAGCGCATTCCGGCGCATCGTGGCCGAGGAAGGCTTCCTGACAACGGACGGCGCTTTGGGCGTGCTGGCAACGGGGACGCTGGACGCGGCCACGCTCAGCTCGCTGCTCGGCGCGCTGCCGGAGGGCGTCTTCGAACTGGTCTGCCATCCGGGGTATCACGATGCCGACCTGGCGCAGGCGCATACGCGGCTGCTGGCCTCCCGCGAGACGGAACGAGCGGCACTGGCTGGATGGAAGGACCGGGCCGAGATCGAACCGATCTCGTTTGCCGGCCTCGGCAAACTTTAATCGGCGATCTGCATCTTGCGCAGGACGGCGCGCGTCCAATCAAGGGAATCCATTCCAAGTGCACCGAAGACGGGAAAATGCAATGAAGATCGGGATTACGTGCTATCCCACATACGGCGGCTCGGGCGTGGTAGCGACAGAGCTAGGCATCGAGTTGGCGAAGCTGGGCCATGAAGTGCACTTCATCTCCTACTCGCAACCCTTCCGGCTCAGCGGACGGGACGAGGGAATTTTCTATCACGAAGTTCCGGTTTCGAATTATCCGTTGTTCGAGTTCCCGCCCTACGATCTGGCGCTGGCCTCGCGCATGGCCGAGGTTGCGGAGTTCTACGAACTCGACCTTCTGCACGTGCACTACGCGATTCCGCACTCGGTCAGCGCACTGCTGGCGCGCCAGATTCTGGCCGCCCGCGGCAGGCGGCTGCCCTTTGTCACCACGCTGCATGGAACCGACATCACGCTGGTGGGAATGGACCGGAGCTATCTGCCCATCACCCAACTCGCCATTCGGGAGAGCGACGGCGTAACCAGCATCTCAGACTACCTGAAGCAGGAAACGATTGAGCACTTCGGCATCGCGCGCGAGATTGAGACCATCACCAACTTTGTCAACTGCGATGTCTATACGCCGATCCGCGACGAAGAGGCGCGCGCCAAGGCGCGCCTGCATCTGGCCAAGCCCGACGAAGCAATCCTGATGCACCTCTCGAACTTCAGGCCGGTGAAGCGCGTGGTGGACGTGGTGAAGATCTTTTCCCAAGTGGCCAGGGAGATGCCGGCGCAACTGATCCTGGTGGGCGACGGACCGGACCGTTCGGCCGCCGAATGGCTGGCGCACGATCTGGGCATTCACTGCCGCGTGCATTTTCTGGGCAAGCAGGATCGCGTAAACGAATTGTTGCCGCTGGCCGATCTGATGCTGATGCCGAGCGAACTGGAATCGTTCGGGCTGGCTGCGCTGGAGGCCATGGCGTGCATGGTGCCCGCGGTGGCAACGCGTGTCGGCGGAGTTCCCGAACTCATCGACCACGGCGAAACAGGCCTTCTTTACGCAGTGGGCGATGTGGACGGCATGGCACAAGGCGCGATCCGGCTGTTGAGCGATCGCGCCAGATTCGAGGCCATGCGCGAAGCCGCGCGCAAGACCGCGCAGAAACGCTTCTGCGCCTCGCTGGTGGTGCCGCATTATGTGCGCTTTTACGAGCAGGTGCTGAACCAGGAGCCGGCCGGGATGCAGCCGGCTCCCAAAAACGCGCAATAATACGTACCACCGCAGGCGCAGCAGAAAGACAGCCGGACGCGGCAAAGCAGCGCGGTCGAAGATTTTCCACCCTTGGCATCCACCCGCAGCGCAGATACGAGCATCTTCACCGGCTCAGGCGAGCATTCCTACAAGATGTGCACGATCTGGGGCAGGGGCTCACCCACTGCCTCAATCGTCAACAAACCAACCGTGACCGGCAGTTCGAATCTCCGCGGCCCGCAAGAGCCGGGATTGAAGTAGAGGACGCCCTTCTTGCGGTAGTAGTTGGGCACGTGCGAGTGGCCGAAGAGCACGGCGGCGAACTTGCCCGCGGCAGGGTCCAGGTGCAGCGTACCGAGATCGTGGAGCATGTAGATGTAGTGGCCCTCGGCGAGGTAGACATCCGTCTCCGGCAATTCTGCGCAGGGGCCTTCGCGGTCCACGTTGCCGCGAATGGCTGTGACCGGGGCGATCTTCGCCAGTTCCCTGAGCACGACAGCCTTGCCCACATCGCCGGTGTGCAGGATGTGGTCCACGCCGGCCAGAGCGGCTGGCAGCTCGGGGCGGAAGAGGCCATGCGTGTCGCTGACGATGCCGAGTTTCATAGCCCCAGTTCCAGTCGCGTTCTTGGGTCGAGTTGGTCGCGCAGCGCGTCACCGATGAAGTTGAACCCGAGTACGGCGCCGGCGACGGCAAGGCCGGGGAAGAGCACCAGGTGCGGCGAGTCGAACAGGTGCGAGCGGGCGTCGTTCAGCATGGAGCCCCAGCTTGGCGCCGGCGCGGGAATGCCGAGGCCGAGGAACGACAGCGTGGCTTCAGCCAGAATCACGCCGGCCATGCCGATAGCCGCCTGCACAAGAATGGGCTGCACAATGTTGGGCAGGATGTGACGGAAGAAGATGCGCAGGCCGCTTGCTCCCAGGGCGCGGGCTGCATCCACGTATTCGCGCTCGCGGACGGCCATCACCTGCGCGCGGACCAGGCGCGCGTACCCTGCCCATCCGCCGATGGCCAGCGCCAGCACCAGATTGACAAAGCCCGGGCCAAGGAAGGCAGCGAAGGCGATGGCCAGCAGAATCCCGGGCAGCGCCTGAAAGGTGTTCATGGCGAAGGTGGTCAGCGCCGTGTCGATCCATCCGCCGAGGTATCCTGCCACCCCGCCGACCACCAGCCCGAGAGCGAGAGAAAATGCGACGACCGTTACCGAGATGGCCAGCGAAAGGCGCGCACCGAAGAGCAGCCGCGTGAGCGTGTCGCGGCCCAGTTCGTCGGTGCCGGCCCAGTGCGCGGCGCTGGGGCCTTCCAGGCGGTGAAGCAGGTCAATCGAGGCCGGGCTGTAGCGCGTGAGCCAGGGCGCGGCCACTCCACAGAAGACGAACAGCGCCAGCAGCAGCGCTCCCACGGCGGCCAGAGGCTGGCGGCGGCTGCGATGGGCGAGTGAGCCGAAGATCGATGCGGCGGAGAAAGACATGGACTAGAAAAGAATACAGCGACTTGACCGGACGAGCGGGGTCTAACCCTATAGGAAGGCTTTGAAGATGCGGAAGGTAGTGCGAGCGGGACTGGCGGCGACGGCCTTGGTCGCCTGCGGATTTCTCTGCGGTTCGTTGCAGGCTCAGATGCCGGTGGCGCGCGGGCCCAATCTGCAGGTGGAAGCGGAGCAGTTGTTTGCGCTGGCCAATCAGGCGCGGGCTGAGGCGGGAGCGCCACGGCTCAAGTGGGATCCGGCGCTGGCCGCAGCGGCCCTGCAGCACTGCCAGCGCATGGCTGCCGAGGGACCGATTGCGCACCAGTATCGCGGAGAGCCGGAGTTGACGGCGCGCGCGGCCGCTGCGGGAGCGCACTTCGGGCTGATTGAAGAGAATGTAGCCGTGGGCCCGACGCCGGCGGCGATTCATGAATCGTGGATGCAGTCGCCGGGACACAGAACGAATCTGCTGAATCCTGAGGTGGACCGCGTGGGCGTGGCCGTGGTGAACAACCGAGGCGTACTCTACGCGGTTGCGGACTACGAGAAGGCTACGCCAGTGCTCGATGCCGCAGACGTGGAGAGGCGCATCGCCGGGCTCGTCGCGGTGAGCGGAGTCCGCGCGGCGGGCGGTTCGGCTGAGGCGCGGGCAGCCTGCGCTTCCGACCATGGCATGCCGCGCGGCGCCGATGGCGTGGAGGCGGGATTCGTGATGCGCTGGCAGGATGCGGAGTTGAACCACTTGCCCGAGGCGTTGACCAGCCGACTGGCCTCGGGGCGCTACCGGCGGGCCGCGGTCGGCAGTTGCCCGGCGCACAGCAGCGAAGGTTCATTCACCGTGTATCGCGTAGCCGTGCTGTTGTACTGAGAAAACCTCAGCCGAAGTCCTGGTGTTCTTTCCAAATCTGGGGCCACGGCTTGCGGGGCGGGCCGCAGAGGAAGATGTCGGGGTTGTAGAGGCTCTCTTCGTTCTGGATGCCTTCGTTGTTGCCGTTGTGGGCCACCAGGCGGCAGCCTGTAAAGAGAGCGTCGGCCTGCTCGCGCCGGAGGCCGAGAACGATGAGCGCGGTGGGCTGCTGCGTGGGAAAGCCGCGCAGCCACTCGGAGTTGGTGGTGCCGATGGGCGCGGGCAGGCCGTACGCCGAGCCCAGAATCTCAATCGCGCCGTACTCGCCGTAGTTGGCCGTGGTGATGCCGAGATGCGCACGCTCTTCGGGCGGCAACGAGTCGCGCACCTGAGCGACGGTATGGACGAGTTCGTTCCAACCGATCTCCTCGCGCAGGTCGCCGTTGTGGCCGAGGGCAAACGCGCGCAGCGGGCCTCCGGACGCGATAGGAAGGACCACCGCGCAGACATAGGCTCCCACGAGGGCAAGGCCGGAGCACCAGACCGCGAGCACCGAGCGGCTGAAGGCGCGCGGCAGCACCTGCAGCCAGCGTTCGCAGACCACCGCGCCCATGGCCAGCAGCATGGGATAGGCGGCGGCAGTGTAGTAGCCGCGTCCCTGGCTGAAGGCGAAGGCAGCGACCGGTACAAGGTACATGAATGCCAACATCCGATAGCGGCGGTTGAAGATGTAGCCGGCCAGTCCGACGATCCAGAGCGGGGCGGCAGCCAGATTCACGCAGACGAGGAACTGGTCGCGGAAAAAGCCCTCGGCGCGGCCCCGGCCCACGTCGCGCGCGTGGATGTGCTGCAGGAAATGGTAGGAGATGAAGTCGTGGTGGACGAGCCACAGCAGGTTGGGCAGGCAGATGAGCGCGGTAAGCGCGACGCCCGCCCAGAACCATGCGGAGCGCAAGGCGCTGCGGGCTGGCGTAAACAGAATGCCCGCCAGAATGCCGGCAATGTAAAAGGCGATGGCGTACTTGGTGAGCAGACCCAGACCGAGCGTGGCGCCGATGGCCAGCCACCAGCGTGGATTCTCTGTGCGCAGCAGCCGGATGATGAAGTAGGCAGCCAGCACCCACCACAGGTAGTCGTAGGTGGTGTACTGGAACTCAGTGCCCTCGAAGAGCGGCAGCGGCGATAGCGCCACGGCAAGCGCGGCCGCGCAGCGGGCCCTGCGTCCTCCGCCAAGCTCGCCGGCCATCAGGCCTGTAACGCCAATGGCGGCCGCCTGTGCGAGCACGGAGAAGAGGCGCAGGCCTATCAGCGACAGGCCGAAGAGGGACATTCCTATGTGCTCGACGAAGGGCGTCAGCGGCGGATAAGCCACGAAACCCCAGTCCAGATGGCGGGCGTCGCTGAGGAATTGAAGTTCGTCGCGATGGAAGCCGTAGCGGCCATTGGTAAGGATGTGCGCGAGCGCGACCGCCGCGGCAATCAGCCATGGCAGCAAGACCGCTAAGCGATCGGCCGGCTGGGGCTCCGGCAAAAAAGTGGAACGAGTGGCAGCCAAGACTGAACCTCATGGCTGTCCCGTTCGTGCGAAGACAGCCTGTGAGGTTAGTCTACGCAATTCAGGCGCTTGCAGTTCCAGCAATAGCGCGTTGGAGAGGAGAGGGAACCAGAACCGAAGCCATTCCCGCAGCCGTGGCGGCCTGGATGCCGAGATCGGTGTCTTCAAAGACAAGGCAGTGCTCGGGCGCCACGCCGAGCCTTTTTGCGGCTTCCAGAAACGGGTCGGGAGCGGGCTTGCTGCGCGAGTAGTCTTCGGCGCCGACGATGGTGTCGAACTTGTCGAGCAGGCCCACGGTGGTCAGGGAGGTAACCACCGAATTGCGCCGTCCGCCGGAGACCACGGCGAAGGGAATTCTGCCGTGCTGAGCCTCGATGTGCTCCAGAACCTCGGGGATGACCTTGAGCGTGGGAAGTTGCTTGAAATAGAGGCCTTCCTTGTACTCGCCGACTTCGTGGACCGGCATGTTCAGGCCGTTCATCCGGTTCAGGGTAGAAATGATCTCCAGAGCTGGTTTTCCTCCCCATGCGTAGAAAAGTTCTTCGTCGAAGGTGCAGCCCCACTCGCCGAGAGCCTGCTTCCAGGCAACATAGTGGAGGGGCATGGAGTCGACGATGGTGCCGTCGCAGTCGAAAAGGTAGGCTTGGAAATCGCCGGCGGGCAGAGGCAGCTTCATGCGGTAAAAAGGCTCCTTGAATGTGTTTAGAGCAAAACCAGAGTAAGCGTGCCCTTGCCGAGGGCATTGCCTCTGGGGATAGCTACTCTGATTTTTGCTACAGGCGGCAGACGATCACGGTTCTTCCGCTGTTGTTCCGATCTGTGGCAGCCGCCGTCTCCCGAGTTGGACAGGCCTCCCGCGAACGGGAATTGGCAGGAAGGTCCACTGTCTTCAAGCCTATCCTACCTGCGCTGAAGATGCGGGCGGGCCGCTTCGCCGGAAAGGCCCGAAAAGGCCTGGAAATTGAGGCAGCGCGTTGAGTTTTTGACGAGAGGGGCGCTCTCTGGTAATTTGTTTTATAGAGCTTTTGCAGCAACACACTCCTCAGTAGCTCAATGGCAGAGCATTCGGCTGTTAACCGAAGGGTTGTAGGTTCGAGTCCTACCTGAGGAGCCAATTATTTACACGCATAAACACTACATTTTATTGGCCTCTTCGAACTGCACCTAAAATTGTCCTAAACCCGCTGTGAGGGGTCTCCAGAGCCCAATATTCGGCAGTGGAGGACAGCCCTCATGACATTTACCATTTTTCGGCGGCACAATCGGGACAATTGCGATAGCACCAACCGATATGAGCCTCGGGCGGTTGAATTCCAAGCTCTTGCGCTCAATCGGCAGCATGAGTCCCTGGTGGAATCCCCCAAGGGGATACTGCGATCAGCATGTCCGGCGGCTTAGGTGAGGCCATCCAAATAAGACCGGATGGCGTTCCGCCTGACGGGAAAAATCCAGTTGACGAAGGCTCATTCCTTCAACGCCTCCCCATCAATCTCCCACGCCATACCTGTCAAACCTGAAGTATCTACTTCATAACGAAGTAGTATTAGAAGCTGTACCGCGCGGAGAACTGCAGGTGCCGCTCGGTGGAACGAATCGAATTCTGATTGGAGATGTTGCCGAAGTTGGTGTCGGTGACGCTCGTGTCGGGGTTGCCATAGCTGACGATGTTGAACGCGTTGAAGGCATCGAAGCGGAAGCCGATGCTGTGTTCGCCGGCGATATGGAAATCCTTGAAGGCCGACAGGTCAACGTTCAGGTAGCCGGGCCCGCGTACGGCGCCATTCCTTGAGGTGCCAAAGGCATTGTTGGGGGGCACGCCAAAGGCGCAGACGCCGTTATCCACCCCGGGTGTCGTACAGGGAGTGGCCGATGGGTCGGTGCCGAACCAATTGTTGATGGAGCGATGGACAACCTTCAGCTTGCGGTACTGGTTGGCGCGGGAGCTGCCATAGCTATTGGAGTTGTTTGATCCTCCCGTGACGGTCTCGGGAAAGCCGGAGTAGCCGACAGCCGCCGCGGCTGCCTTCCAACCGCCGGCCAACTCGTCGATCAGGCGGTTGGCTCCGGAGAGATACTCTTTTCCCTTTCCTACTGGAAGCGCGTAGACGCCCGTGCCGGAGATGTTGTGCTTCACGTCGTAGCCCGCGGGGCCATAGTCCGCGCGGCTGTCGTAGTAGTTCTGGAAGGCGCCGCTGTAGCCGTTGACATTCAAGGCATAGTTACCCAGGCTGTTGGTCATCGCCTTGCCGTAGGTGTAGTTCAGCGTGAACTCCAGACCGTGGTTTAGGTGCTGGCGCAGAGTGGACTCCAGCGCGTTGAAGTTCATCATGGCGCGGGACTCGGTCACCAAAAGCCCATTGGAGCCGACGCTGACCGAGGGGTCGGCGTTGATGCCGAGATACTTGTTGTTATAGAACGGTGCGGAAGTCGGATCTCCGTTCACCTTGTACTGGTTCAGGTTTCCGTAGTCTTCAATGTGCTGGCCCTGTTCGCCGATGTATCCGGCCTGCAAGGATGTGGTGCGCGTGATGGCGTACTCGGCGGTCAGCGTCCATTCCTGCACGTAAGCAGGCTGAATATTCTGCGGATAAACATTGAAGGTGCCGCCATACACGGTGGTTCCGCCGGTAAAGCCCTGCTCGGCGGTGCGGGGCGTGCCGCCGTTGGCCGGTGTGGTACCGGAGGCCGCCGTGGGAGCCAGCGTGGTCACATTCACAGCCTGGATGAAAGGCGTAATCGAGGTCAGACGCTGGTTGGACGAGTTGCCCTCGAAGAAGCTGGTGGCGCCGTATCCGCCGCGCAGGACGGTGCGATCGTTGAACTGATACGCGAAGCCCAGACGCGGCATCAGTTGGTGGCCGTTCCAGTGGTAACACCCGCGGTTGCCGCAGAGGCCCGATCCCGCCGGCGCGCCCGTGGGGATGTGTCCGGCATAGATCACCTGGCCGGTGGACATGTCGATGTTCCCGGTCTTGTCGTTTTGCTCGATCCACGGTTCGTCGAGTTCGTAGCGGATGCCGATGTTCACTGTCAGGTTGGGACGCAGGCGATAGTCGTCCTGCGCAAAGAAGGCAGTGCGCCATTGGCGCTGTCCGACGTTGACGCTGCTCAGAGTTACCTGCGCGGAGGCCACGCGGTCCAGCACAAAGTCGGCGCCGGAGAATCCGCCCGCATTGGCGGCGGCCGGATTGCTGGTGAAGGCTCCGCTGTAGTTCAGTGTTCCGAGGAAGCCATAGTTATTGCTGGTGGGGTAGTTGTTCTGGTAGCGCATGGCCTGCGCGCCGATGCTGAATACATGCAGCCCGCGCTGCCAGGTCAGGTTATCTATGTAGCTGTAGGTATTGTCGATGATGCCGCCGTCGAAGGCCGGTGTGCCGATGCTGTCGATACCGCCGCCGATGCCTTGATTGGTGAACCCTACATAGGATTGGCGCGGAAACGGAATGCCCACCTTGGCGTTGCCGCCGAGACCGAACTGCCCCGAGGGATCGCCGGGCAGTCCCTGGTTCCAGGTGGTACGCGTAAAGCCGATGCGTGCCGAGTTCACCAGCGACGGGGAAAAAGTATGCACCCAGTTAGAGCCCAGGAGTTTGGTGGGATAGAGATCGATGCCCGGGAAGGAAATCGCCAGCAGTGCCGTCGATCCGTCATAGGCGGTTGACATGGAGTAGAAGCCGGTCAGCCTGTCGGCTGCGCGCGGCGTATATTCCACCTTGATGTCTCCCTGGTCGTTGGCTCTGTAGCTGCGCTGCGGGCCTTGCAGATTGTTGGCGGCGATGCCGTCGGTAGGCGTGGCGTTGGGCAGCGGATACAAACTCTGGTTTGCGAAGAGAAACTTCGCCACTGGGTTCACGATGGCTACACCCCGGTTGTTCGCGTAGGGCTTGAAGTTGTTTTCCGAGTCGAACAACTGGATGGGGTTGGAGGCAGCCAGAAGGGCTGAGAAGTCGCCGCCGCGCATGGCCTGGGTAAAGACACTTGCCTGGCTGATTCCGCCGCGGTGATAGCGCGAACCCAGATAATCGACAAAGAAGAACAGCTTGTTGTGGAGGATCGGCCCGCCCAGGCTGCCGCCGAACTGCGCCTGTGAAAACGGGTTCAACGGGATCTTCGGAATTGCCTGGTTGTTGGTCCAGGAGTTGGCATTCATCCGGTAGTCCTGCACATAGCCGTAGGCCGAGCCGTGGAACTTGTTGGAGCCGCTCTTTAGAACGCTCACTATGCCGCCGCCGTTTACGTTGCCATAGTCGGCGGGCGAGTTCGCCGTCAACACCTCTATCTGCTGCAGGGCCTCGGGCGCGGGACTGTACGAGATCAGATTGTTGAAGGTCTCGTTCATGTCGATGCCGTCCAGCGTGTAATTGTTGGACTGCGCGCGGTTGCCGTTCATGTTGGGCGTGTCGGTGTAGTAGGTGCTGCGCTCGATGCTGGTGGTGCCCGAGGTTCCGGCGGTATTCACCGCGCCCGGTACATACAGGGTGAGCGCGGAGAAATCCAATCCGTTGGATGGGAAATTCTGGATCTCGTTGGCCGTCAGCGTGGTTCCCAGGGTCGGGTTGTCCGTATTCAGAATCGGAGCAGCCGCTGAAACCGACACGGTGGTCGACGAACTGCCAACCTGCAGCCGGACATTGAAGTTTGCCGTCTGCAGGACTTCCAGGGTGAAGGGTGGCAGCGTCTCGGTATTGAAGCCGTTGGCCTCCACCCGCACCTGATAGCGGCCAATGGGCAGGAAATCGATGCGGTAGAAACCCTGAGAGTTGGTCTTGGCCGGCGCAATCACGCCGGTATCCAGGTTTTTGGCCGAGACCTGTGCGCCAGGAAGTACGGCACCGCTCGGGTCTGTGACGATGCCCACGATCGAGCCGGTAACGGTCTGGGCATATGCTTCCGAGATGAACGCAACTAGGGAAAGCGCAATGATCCAATGAATTCCGATCAGCTTCATGTCTTCGTGGCCCCGTTCTGAATCTGGTTGTCTTGTCGTGGAGCACTTGCCGGGTCAGGCGAATTTTGTTGCGATTGATGCTGCAGGTCGTAAGAGATGTGTGCTTCGGATGCGGCGTGAATAGCCTGGGAGGTAAATTCTGCCGCAGCCCTTGAACGAAACTTTCTTTGGACGAGGGCAGGCGCAAAGGGTCGCCAGGGAACTGCAGGGGGGGCTGTTCGCAATAGCGATGCGGTTGGCCGATCTCATATTTTTTAACTGCGATTTGCCGGTAGTCTACCAGTTCCGCGGCATGTGGCAACAAAAATGTTTCACCCTGCTTTTTGGCGGGGATTCCGTGTCTTGTGGAGTTCTGCGAAACGGATTTCCGGGGCGGCGCGAAGCCGGAACGATGGGTGGTCTTCGCACCGGCCGGCATTTACTGGAGGGAAGTGTGGCTGACCCAGACATCGCCATAGATGGTCGCGTCCGGGAAGGCCAGCTTTTTGCCGTCGCGCGAGGGAATGCCCCAGATGGGAATGGAGCTTTCGCGCAACAGCCGGGCGTGCCCTGCCAGATCGACGTAGAGCAGATCGTAGCAGGCGTTCAGAAAGTCGTAGTTGAACGAATCGTAGCAAGTATCTATCTTCGATTCGACAAAAAAGCCCTTCCCGTCCGGCGACCATGTCGGTTCCAGAATAGTTCCGAAACCCCTGACCGGAATGTCCGTCATTCGTGTGGGCGTCTGCATGGAGAGTGGTACGAGCCTGATGCTGGGGTGCATCGGATCGTGGTTTGCCATGGCCACCGTTGAGCCATCCGGAGAAATAGACCAGTCGCCCAGCGTGGAGGGCTCCCAGTCCATGCGGCCAAGCTTCTGTCCCATCCCCGCAACCGGGTCCAGGGCATAGAAGTCGAACTCTTGCTTTTCCACTGTCTCGCGCAGGACGCAGGTCCCTTTGGAACTGACCGGGCAGCTGAATTCGTCGATGACTCCCGTGGTCTTCAGTTGCCGCGGCGCACCTCCGCTGGCGGGAAGGCTATAGATTCCCATCGCGTGGCTCGGCCAGTCGGTGAACTCCATAAAGAGCATCCACTGGCCATCCGGAGTGAACTCAGCCAGAGCGGCGTTCTTCGGCAGTTGCGCCAGCAACAGCATCTTCGATCCATCCACGCGTTGCTTGCTGATGGTGGATGGGCCGTAGTTCTTGTTCTCGAAGATGACCGCATCCCCTTGCGGCGTCCATGCATGGGGATAGTTGCTGAGGGAACTATCCGTCAGCCGGGTGACATCGGTCAGCGTGGGGCCGGGAAGACTGAGCTGTCCAATATAGACGTCCGGCGTCTTCCGTTCCAGCACCGCGCCGACCTGGCTTCCGTTGGCCGATGCCGACAGGCTTCCGATGCGGATGTCGTGGCGGGATACATCCCACGCCTCGGAGGGGATGAGCAACTGGGGATGCGAAAGGAAACGGCCGGTTTCTGGATCGGTCTTTACCATCATCAGCCCATTCGCAGCGTAGAAGAGTCTGCCGTCACTTAGCTGGAATGCGGAGTCGAAGCGGATACTCTCCTCTTCCGCCAGCAGTTTTCCCGTCCCTGCATCGATGCACTTGTAGGTCCACTGATCCTGCGAGATTGCCGGCGAAACGGAGCCATCTGCGGTGCTGCCTGCTTCGGTCGGCGCGAAAACCGAGTTGTGCCAATCGAAGATCAGCCGGTTCTTCTCCGGCGTCCACAGCAGGAAGGAAACGCGATCGCCGTCCTTGCCCTGGACCAGAGGACGGGCGTTGCTCCCATCCGCGTCCGCGACCCAGATTTCGCTTTCCTGCTTGCGGGAGTAGGCGATTCTGCGGCCGTCGGGACTGACGGCGGCCAGACTGGCGTCGTCCAGCAGCAGGTGGGGCGGCTCTCCATTCAGAGTGACAACCCATACCTGGCTCAGGCCTCTCGTGGAGTCAACGCCGCTCAGCAGCAGCGCGTGCTCGTCCGGGTACCAGGCCAGCCGTTCGGCAACGAACGAAGCAGGGGAGGGGAGCATGTGCTCGGCGCCGCTGTCGGTTTCGTGGATCGTGACGCCGGCGCGATTGCTGTAGGCCAGCAGCCGGCCATCCGGCGAGATAACCGCTTGCGTAATCTTGTCCACGCCGTTGATGAAGCCGATCTGCACGTGCGGCGGGCTGAACACAGGCGCAGCCAGCGGCCCCAGAAGGCTGCTCGCACCGCGCCTTTCCACGGCGACGATTGCACCCGCTACGAGCAGGACATAAATTCCCAACGCCGCAGCCAGACGCCAGCGAGAACGCAGAAGCGCAAGGATCGTCTGCGGAACCGTTTTCGTCGCCTTCTGCTCTGGGCCGTTCGCCGGCTGTGACGCACCCTTTGGAGCTTCGTGCCCCTCCTCGACGGTCACAGTAACTGGGGAGGCGATAGACACGGCCACCGCAGTTTGGCTGGCGCCCGAAGCAGGCGGACGACCGTTCCGCTCCGAGGTTTTCTCGGGTGCTTCCCCGGCGGCCTCCTCGGGATCGATCTCCTCCACTTTGGCGATGAACCGGTATCCCGTGCCGACCACCGTCTCAATATAGATGGGTGACGCTTTGTCGTCTCCGAGTTGGGCTCGCAGGCGACGAATCGCCGAATAGACTCCCAGGTCAACGTCGATGGTGCTCGTATCTTCCCACAGGGCGGCTTCGATCTGGTCGCGCGTAATGAGCTCGCCACGCCGGGAGATGAAAAGAGCAAGCAGCTTGAAAAGGGAGGCCGGGAGGGGCAATCGCTGGTCTCGCCGGCGCAGTTCCTGCTGCGCCATATCGTAATGGAATGGTCCGAACTTATAAATTCGCGTTCTAGTCTTCATGTTCCTGTCTTGCTGTCTTGCTTGATGTCCATCGTTCATGATTTAAGCAGCAATCGAACAATCGTAAAATGAATAAAATCATCACTTTACATTTTCAGACCGATTTCAGGCCGATTTCAGTCCAATTTCATGGGCTTTTCCGCGTAGTCTCCGTACATTGAATTCGCAACCACTACTGAATTGCGATTGATCTTCCTCCGGCCACAATCCGACGAGAGGACCGGTGTGGGCCAAATGCTGTCGGGATCACACATTCTCTTTGTGCATCCACGGCGATTGCCATGGATGCGGGTAACAGCAGGAGTGCTTCTTCACGCTGTCTAGTTCGAACGCCGGGAATTTCCACCGCGATTCGATACCGACGAAGTCACATAAGACGTTTGATTTGAGGTATTTTGCGATGCGCGTTGAAACCAGACCTAGAATACTTCACATTCCTTCTTATAATCGCACCTTGCCCGCACGGGTGTCTACGATCCAGTTGGAGATTTCTTTTCTCCTGCTGGCGGCGGCGGCCATGGTGTTTCGCGTCGAACACGGCTGCGCCATTTCCCTGGTACTCTCGCTGGCAATTCTGGCTCTCCCCGGCAGGTTTCTGCGAACTCCCGCCTTTCCATCCCTGAAATCTGCGGTGCGGAAAGACCGCAGGTACATTTCTTCCCTCAGGAACATGACCGGGCATGCTCATCTTTTCTGGACGGATGGCGGCCGTAAGACTTCTGCCTGGCTGGGCAGCATCTGGAAAATCCGGTCGCCGGCAGTGTGATCGCCGGTCCGGGAACTCATTCTCCCTGCAGGCGCCCCCTCCCCCACTGCGCCTGGTGAACTCACAACTCGTCAAAACCGGCCCTATCGACCGGCGTGTCCACTCACTCAGCAAGATCGATGCGAGGACGCACGCCACCACCGTGATTCTGACGTCTTCGAGTGTGAATCGCCCGCAATAGATGCACATGGACTCCAGCGATAACCCCTACATCGCTGATCGGAACGACAACCGGATCATCGGGTACTCAAACAGCACGACGGAATTCGCAAGGAGGAGACCGAAGCAACCCTTTACGGCATAGGCAAGGCGGCGACCCAAGAAGCGCAACAGGCTTCACTGCCTCGCCGGAACAGGCCACCCCAGCAGTTTTCTCAGTACATTGGAAATCCACCGCTGCGCGGTTTCGCACGGCGTTCTCTGGCAATCGGACATGTCAGTCCGCTGAACTCACAGGAGATCACTACCCATGTTCACTCGTGTCTTATCAGCTTGCGCAATCTCTGCGGCCAGATCGCGCCGGGCCCGTTTACCGCGCCTGGGCTCCCTGGTCCTACTCTTGGTGCTTGTTTTGATCGGCTTGGGGCAGGCCTGGGCGTTTGCACCCATCACCTACGGAGGTTTGCAAAACACCGTGCCCGGACCCGGGACTACGGGGTTATGGAACTCCTCCGGAGCCGTGGGGCCGGTCGGCGTGGCATCCGATACCTCCGGGAACGTCTACATCGGCGAATATCCGAGCGGCGGCATCTACAAGATCGACGCCACGACTCACGCCCTCAGCAGCTATCTGACGACGGCCTGCGGAATTTCGCTCTCGCACGACCAGTTCATCATTACCGATAGCAGCAATAACCTCTACATCTCCGACCAGGGCTCCAACAAGGTGGTGATCTGGTCGATTCCAAGTTCCAGTTGCGTGGCCACCTACAACGTTACGCAGCCCTTCGCATTGGCGCTCGACGGTTCTGGAAACCTCTATATCGGCTCCAACGGCGCAAATGCGGTGTACAAGGTCGCTGCCGGTGCTGCCACAGGCACCACCGCGACGCTGCTTTTCTCGGGGCCAAAGGTCACAGGCATGGCCTTTGCGCCGGTTACGAACGCCGGGCTCACAGTCAACGACCTGCTGGTTTCCGACTACTCCTCCGGCAACGTCTACGATTACACGGCGAGCTCCGGCTATTCGTCGAGGACGACTCTCATCTCCGGACTGACGAATCCATTCGGGCTCTTCTTCGATTCCTCTCACAACCTGATGGTGGCCTGCTCAGGCACCAACGAGGTGCGCAAGTACGCGCAGCCGAACTACACCAGCTATACGCAAGCCATGAACAACACGGTTGGCGCCGAGGGAATCGGCATCGATCCCAGCGATAACATCTATTTGACCTCCTATCTCGGATCGACGGTTACCGAACTAAGCTGGACGCTGCTGCCGCAAAACGTCGGCACAGCCTCATCGTCCTACAACGCCACGTTCCAGATTCCGGCCGGAGCAACGATTGGGTCGTTCAATGTAGTCTCTCAGGGCTACAGCAATCTGGAATTCAACACGGCCGCTTCGGGTTCGACCTGCACCACGGGAACCTATGCGACCGCAACGGCCTGTGTGGTTGCCTTTACGTTTACCCCCGCATATCCAGGACGTCGCTTCGGCGCCATTCTTGTCGAGGACTCCAGCGGCAACATCCTGGATAGGGCATTCGTCTCCGGCCTTGGTTTGGGACCTGTTCTCCAGTTCCAGCCAGGCATCACAAGCACGATCGCCGGAAGCGGTGTTACATGCGCGGGCAGCTCCTGCGGCAGCGGCGGAGCGGCATCTTCGATCAAACTCCGCGACTCGAATAGCATCGTGCTGGATGCCGCGGGCAATACCTACATCGCCGACATCGGTTCGTCGGTAATTTGGAAGATCACGCCGTCAGGCGCCGCAACAATTATCGCGGGCCAGGAGAACTCGGTCTGTACGAGTCCCACAAGTGCTTGCGGCGACAACGGCCCGGCGACTTCCGCGCAGTTGAACAGCCCCTCGAAGCTGGCGATCGACGGCGCGGGCAACCTTTATATCTCCGATAAGGGCGACAATCGCATCCGCGTTGTCAACCTGAACTCCGGTGTGATCAGTGCATTTGCAGGAACCGGCGCCGTCTGTTCGACACCCTCCGGCGCCTGCGGCGACGGCGGCGCTGCTTCTTCCGCATACCTGACCAGCCCCGATGGCTTGGATTTCGACGCGATTGGAAACGTCTATATCGGCGATACCAACGACTACAAGATCCGCAAAGTTAACATGTCGAATGGCGTGATTAGTACCATCGCGGGAACCGGTGTGCAGTGCGCCGGCGGAACCTGCGGCGATGGCGGCCAGGCGACAGTGGCGCAGTTGGATTATCCCAACGAACTGCACATCGATGCCGTCGGCAACATGTACATTCCAGACTCGACCATGAACCGCGTCCGGAAGATCAACATGACCACCGGCATCATCAGCAACGTAGCCGGTTCGGGTACCGCCTGCTCCACGCCCACAGCCGCTTGCGGCGACGGCGGACAGGCTACCAGCGCGCAAATGGGCCCGGTGTGGGGCATCGCGCTCGACCCGGCGTCGAACCTCTACATCACCGACTACAACGACAATAAGATCCGCTTTGTGAATGCCACATCCGGCATCATCAACACGGTCATCGGCACCGGTAGTTCCTGCGCTTCGCCGACAGGGACTTGCGGTGACGGCTCCACCGGAACTGCGGCCAACATCGGCGGCCCGACTTGCGTCGCCTTCGATCAGGCGGGCAATATCGTTGTCTGCGATGCGCACGACTACAAGATCAGGAAACTCACCTTCGCGGCTTCCAGCCTAAGCTTTGCCACCTCGCCCGTAGGCTCTCAATCCAGCGACAGCCCGAAGAGCGTAGCCATGGTCAACGCAGGCAATGCCTCGCTGGTTTTCCCGGTTCCTGGCACGGGCTCCAATCCCAGCATTGCGGCAGGTTTTTCCAGCGACGCGTCCTCGACCTGCCCGGTGGTCTCTTCATCCGGTTCTTCCCAGTCGCTGGCTGTCAACGCATCTTGCGTCTATGCCTTTGACTTCATTCCCGTAGCGGTGGGCACCGACAGCGGTTCCGCCGTGCTGACGGACAACAACCTGGGCGTCTCCAACTCAAACCAGACCATCTCGCTGACAGGCACGGGCATTGCGAACGTGACGCAGTTGGCATGGGGAACGGGCGCTGCGCCGGCGAGCAGCCTGACAGCAGGCGGCAATACCGGCATAGTCGTCGTTGACGAAGAGAACTCAGGCGGCAACATTGCAACCACGGCCACTGACCTGATCACCCTGACGGTGACCGGCCCCAGCAGCTACTCGGCGACTTACACCGCGACGGCAGTTGCCGGCGTGGCCACCTTCGATCTCACCCTGGATCCGCTGACCGCTGCCGGCTCATACACCTATACGGCCAGCATCGTTGCGGCTCCGGCCATCACTCCGGTAACTGCACCGGAGACGGTTACCGCGGCAGCAGCAGCTAGCCTGGCGGGATCGGGAAGCGCGGTCTCCGGCCAGTCGCAGAACATCGGCGCAGGCTATCCCTACTCGTTCAAGGTTGTGGTGCAGGATACCTACGGCAACCCGGTCTCGGGCGCCACGGTCCTCTTCAGCGTTCCGGCGCTCACCCAGCCCAGCGCGATTCTCTCCGCGTCGTCGGCAACCACCGACTCCACAGGCACGGCATCGGTTACCGGCACGGCAAACGCCTTTGCCGGCGGTCCCTTCTCCGTCACGGCTACCATCGCGGGAGTCTCCGGATCGGTTGTCTTCCCCGTCACCAACAACAAGATAGCTCCGTCGGTTGGCCTTACCGCTCTGCCCGCCACGCCGATTGTCTACGGTTCGTCGAAGACCACACTTTCCAGCGCGGTGACCAGTTCGGTTAGTTCGCCCACAGGAAGCGTCACCTTCAGTAACTCGTCGAGCGCCCTGGGGTCGGCTGTCCCACTGGTCTCCGGAAGCGGCTCGTACGCCAGCTACTTCGCCGCAGGCTCTTACAGCTTCACTTCGGCCTACTCCGGCGACAGCAACTTCCTCGCGACGTCCTCCGCCGCAGTACCGTACGTTGTCAGCA
>Ga0326727_10001310_pt1 | contig 93355 bp, 70 predicted proteins | sample MB2enrmetagenome_FD_207643 | JGI IMG/M metagenome (GOLD analysis project Ga0326727, IMG submission 207643) | Lab enriched peat soil microbial communities from McLean, Ithaca, NY, United States - MB29MY | ecosystem: Environmental > Terrestrial > Soil > Wetlands > Peat | place: USA: New York... | reverse complement strand
CAGGACCAAGACAAGCATTAACAAACCCCTTAAGCCCGGCGACAGCGGTGGAACCGGGGGAAGGGGTCGTGAGCGTGGCGCGATGAGGGAAGCGGCACTCGTAATAACCGTGACGGTGACGTTGGAGGCAGAACTCCCCAATGTTGCCGGGTTCGGCGAAACCGAGCAAGTGGCTTCGGAGGGAGCACCCGTGCAGGTAAAGCTCACCGTCCCGGACAATCCTCCTTCGCCGCCCACACTCAAAGTGTAGTTTGCGGTTGACCCGGGCGCGACGCTGGCCGTGGTGGAAGACCCGGAGGGTGGGGCAAAGGAGAAGTCCTGACCTGTACCGGTGAGTGCGGCCGTCTGCGAACCGCCTGGGGCATTGTCCGTCACCGTGATGGATCCCGCGAGTGGCCCGGCCGTTGTGGGGATGAAGGTGACGCTGATGGCGCAGTTCGCTCCGGCCGCCACCGATGTGCCGCAGGTGTTGGTCTGCGCGAAGTTGGCGCTGGCCGCGACGCTGGTTATGGCCAGTGCGGCAGAACCGTTGTTGGTCAGGGTCAGGGTCTGTGCGGCGCTCGGGCTGTTCACGAGTCGACTGCCGAAGGTGAGACCCGTCGGAGAAAAAGCCACACTTGGCCCCGTGCCCGTCCCGGTACCAGTCACGGCAATCAACTGCGGCTCTCCCGGAGCGTCATCTGTGATGGTGACGTTACCTGAATACGAACCCGAGGCGCCAGCGGTGAAGCCTACCATTATCGAGCAACTTCCTCCTGCCTGCACCTGCACGCCGCAAGTGTTGACCTGGGAGAATCCATCGGGGGCCGTGACACTGTAAAGGGTCAGCGGCGCCGTGCCGCTGTTGGTGAGCGTCACCGTCTGCGGGAGGGCTTGGTTCCCAAACGAAAGGCTGGTGGTTGAGAGCGCCACCGGAGATGGCAGCGCCGCCAGTTGCAAGTCCCACGCGCTGCGTCCCAGCGTGGCGGCGTACAAAATGCGCGTGGGCCTTTGCAGCTTGAGCGCTGTCACCGCCACATTGGGCAGCCCCGTGCCCAAAGGATTCCAGGTGTTGCCGCCATCCGCCGTCACATAGAGGCCATGCTCGGTGGCGATATACAGGGTGTTGGGGACATCCGGATCGACGGCGATGTCATTGACTTTGAGGTTGGGGAGATTGCCGCTGATGTCCGTCCAGGTCGTGCCGCGGTTCGTGGTCTTGTACACTTGGCCGTTGGTGTAGCCCCCAAACACAACATACGCCGTGCCGGCGCTTGACGGGTCGGCCACGAGGCGGTTAAGGTAACTGCACGTAGGTCCATAGTAGTTGCATTGGGCCGCGTTGGGTGGGAGTCCCGCACCGGCAGCGGTCCAGGTGGCTGCTGCGCCGGTCAAGGCGTTGGTGGTCACGTAGACGCCGTTGCTGTTTCCCAGATAAACGGTATTTGGATCGTTGGGCGAAACCGCCAACGTCTGATCCCAGATCGCGGTGCCAAGGGCGGGCGAAATCGCGGTCCACGTATTCGCGCCATCGTTCGATTGCCACACGTGAGTCGCGGCAAGATAGAGCCGCTGCGAGTTCGCGGGATCCATGGCCATGGCCGGGAAATTCGCGAGTTCGCTGGCATCGATTCCGTTTGTCATCTGCGTGAAGCTGGCTCCGCCGTCGGCGGACTTTAGCACGGCGTTGGGCGGGCCGCAGACAGCATAGATGGTGGAAGGGTTCATGAAGTCGAAAGCGCCGTCCCGCCCGCCGTTATCACAAGCCGTCGACTCCCATTCCAACTGGCCCGAGTACAGAGCGACGCCATTACTTGCTGACGCTGCGAAGGCTATGGATGGATTCGTGGGATGAATCACAATGTTATAGAAGTCGGTTGTGGCCAGCGTGACGTTGAGATCGGTGAGCGTCCAGGGATTGGCCGTGACGTTGCTGGCCGCCCACACGCCCCCTTCCGTTCCCATATAGAGGACACCGCCGTCCGCCGAAAACGCCATCCCTCCGTGGAATCCTCCGAAGGCGGTGTCGGCCGAGCTCCAACTTGAACCACCATCCGTAGATTCGGACAAGCCGACGCTACCTGACACGACAACATCCGGGTTGGTCGGATCCACCAGAACTATCGAAGACCACCATGGGAAGACTAATGGGGTCCAATTCTGGCCTCCGTCCACCGTCTTGTACATATAGGTGCCCGAGGATGGCTCGGCTCCGGTTCCGGCGTAGAGCGTGGAAGGACTGGACGGAGCGATAGCCAGCCAAATATAGCTCCCGGCGGGCAGGACGTTGCTACCCGTGCCATTAGCGGCAGCCCACGTATCGCCCCCATCCGTGGACTTGTAGACTGTGTCAAGGCTTGCATAAGCTATGCTGCCGTTGGTCGGATCGAACAGGACTTGGTAGCCGTTACCGGTAGTTTCCGGCGCAACGACTCGGTTCCAAGTATTGCCACCATCCGCAGAGCGGTAGAGTCCTATACCGGCAGCCGACTGGTCAACAGCGAGCAGAACGTTGCCGTCACTGGGACTCACCGCCAGCGACCAGATGCGGGCAACAAGGCCGGCACCGTAAGGCAGCGGCCCCGCCAACTGCGTCCACGTCGCCCCGCCGTCCGTCGATTTGAGGATGCCCTCCCCGTCGTTGCAGAAAGAGTCATTGTTCAGGTCGGTCCCCGCATACACCACGTCCGGGTTGGAGGGATCGAGCGCCAAGGCCCCGACCTCCAGTGAGGATTGGTAATCCGTCAGAGGCGTCCAGGCCTGGCCGCCATCGGTGGTCTTCCACACGCCCCCGCCGTCCGCGCCCAAGTACACCACATTCGAGTTCCGCGGATCCACGGCCAGTGCGTTGACCTGACCCGAGTGCTGAACTCCCTCGGTGCCCAGCGATGCGTTGTAGAGTAGCGGCTGCGGGCCGATCAATGTCCACTGCCCGCTCGAAGGGTCGCTGGCGTCGGCGACGGCACGGCTTCTTCGCGTTGCACCGGCGCTCGTCCCCGTGGTGCTCGTTGTCCCGACTTTCTTGCTGCTGAAGGTCAGCGGAGGCGTGGAAAGCATTACCGCGGGTGGAACGCGCCTGCCATCGACGGTCAGCCTAAACGCCGATCCACCCGGCGCGGCGGCGTCCTGGACGAGCGGTTGGTTGACGAACGGAACCGATTTCTGCGCCGCCGCTATCCCTAGGCTGGAAAGGAAAAGAGCAAGAACGAGCGCAACCCGACCCACGGCACCCTCCGATGGCCCGTCCCAGTCGGGGCGGCTAGGGATTCTTCGCAATGGTTTTGACATCGGAAACCAGCGTCGCTAAAACGAGGTAGGCGGCGTCCCGGCGCCAGAAATGGTTGAGTTGCACCAGGGTGGAGGCAGTCGGGTCATGGCGCTGCTCTATGGGACTCCCCTCGGCTTTGTAAATCGCCCGCGACGAGGCTTTATCTGTAACCTGTAGCTCCGCGCGCCAGCGGGGCTGGCCCGGCGGTGGCAACTCGGCACGAACCGGCGAATCAGGTGGTATCGGCTCCGCGTTCATCACCGCCCGGATCATGCGAAAGTCGAAGCGTACAATAGCATCCAGTCCCGGGCCGGAGCAGTCTCCTTCCAGCTTCCAGGGCAACTTTGAGAGCAATCCCTTGGGTCCGCTCTCCGTCGTGATGAGTTCGCGCACGTCAGACGCCTCCGGATCTGGTAAGTCGCCGTAGTTAACGGGCTCCTTTATGTTGCTTGTGTCGACGCAATAGGTCCTGACCTTACCGAACGCGGCGGCGTCCAGAACTTTGCCCGCAAGCTTCGGCCGTCGAGCCGCAGTAGGTGCTGCCGCGCAAGCGACAGCAACGCATATCCATAGCATCGGGCGCATCGCCGGAAATGTAGGGGAAACTCGTGATGGTGTGATTGCGGAAGACATTTGACCTCCCCGGCGCGCAGTCCGCCTGCCGCCTCCCGAGGGACCCGCGCCCACCTAACAGTGTACCCCAGCCGTCATCGGATACAACCGAAAGCTGGTGTCCGGCAGCCACGGCATCCTCGTTATGCCGCTGGTTCGGGAGCTCGGCCGGGCGAAAAGGCCCACGGCACCCGAACGGCCTTGCAACTCACGCCCCGGGGGTTAGCGTGCCGGACACCTGGTGCGAGGGCAGGCTCGCCATCCCAAACCCGCCTCCGCTTCTAGTTCACACGCCTAACCCTTTCAAACCGTGACGGGAATTACCGGTAATTATTGCTATTCGCAAATATGCCCAGTAGAACCACCGCACAAACCGCTGCAACACTGCCAACCAGCGTTGCAACCGCTGCCGGACGCACCACAGGTGAAGCAGCCCCCTTGAGGAGAGCAGCCGCCACCACAGCACTGGGAGGCACTTGTGCATTGGCTGCCGTTTGCGAGGCAAGCGGAGGCGCAAGTCCCTCCCGAGCAGTCCCCCGAGCAGCATTGGGAGTTCGAGCTGCACGTGTAGCCGTTGTTAAAGCATGTGAGACAGGTTTCGTTGCCGGAGTAGCACAGCAACGGGCTACAGCACGCTTCGCTAGCGCAGCTCCCGTTCACGTTGTTTTGACAGGTCTGGACGCACTGACCTGAAGACTGGCCCGAGGGAATTTGACAATCGTCGCTGCAACAGTCAGAGTTGCACGCGCACGTGCTTCCGTTCGGATAGCACGCGCCGCATGTACCGTAAGTGCTTTTAGGGTAGCAGTGGCAAAGGCCGCTGCAACAGGTGCCCCCGTTGCATGACCCTCCATTGGCAATGCAGCATTGACTTGGATCACTTATTGGCTCTGGGTCGTAATAAACACATTGGTAAGTACACATGTAAGCCTCGTACCCTTCACACATGAGGACGGGCTCCGTTATATCATCTCCATAGGAATTCTCCCACGCGTAGACCGGGTAGTACTGAATACCCGGCAAGCACTGAGGGCAGGCAGTAGTACTATACGCGCAATCTTGAGTGTATTGGTAGGCATAGGAACCGCAGCCCGCAGGCTGCGCCACGAAGGGTCTGGGGATCGATAGCACAATCAAAGCTCCGGAAAGAACCGTCAGCCTCAACAAGATTTTTACCGCTTTCATTTTCGCACCCCTCCTTTCTTAACCTTCGAAGTGATCAAAATCCATTATTGCCTCTCTACTCAGCGGGTGGGCCCGTCAAAGGTCCCGGGAAATAGGTCCGGTCTGGCGGCAGAAACCACCCTGGGCGCTGGGGGTCTGGTGGAGCGTAGCCGCCTGGTTCGGTCCAATTCATGCCGTCGTCAAAGACGACGCCAAAATGGATGTAGCACAATGTGACCGTGGAAAACGGCTGGCTGCGCTCCACCGTGGCGCGAAGTCGGGAATCGTAAGCGGTCACATTGAAGCCCATAATCTTACCTGGGGGGAACAGAAGAGTTGTTTCCGGTCCAGGCGGTAATGGATCTCCTGACGGGTAGAAGGCCACGTTGGCTGGCAGTTGCCCGAACTTAATGGCGGGCCAGGCTATGGGACCTTTGGCGGCCGTTTCCGGGAATGTAACATTCAGAACCACTCGCGCAATGTTTTTGGAGGTTCGATTCCTCAGCACGACCTCCAGGTTTTTCAACCAGTCGTCGCCTGCGGGAAACTTGTACGCGGCACGGAACTCGTGGCTACTGATGACCGGCAAATCCTTTGAGTTTAGCCAGTCGGAGTCGACTGGCGACGGGTCGCCTGGTGCGATCTCGTTGCCACCTTCCAAAACCTGGGTGACCTCAATCGGGTCGAGTTGCCGGGTCTTGTTGACAACCACAGTTTTGACGCCCGGCGCCGGATTGCTTTGCGCCCGAACGACAGGTACGAGATTTACGCGATTCCACCGCTCAGCAATGAGGACGGTGGCGAGAACGCCGCCGAGCAAACAAAGGGTTATCAGGGTCAAGCGGTCGAGCAGTTTTGACATTGGATTCCTCCTTCTACTGCTATGATTATGTCGGCTTCTTCAGTTCGGCCAAGAGCTCGTGCTCCTGGTCACTGGAAAGCTTCCCGTACCACGCATTCGTCACTGTCCCTGCTGCATCCACCAGCAGCAGCGTGGGCGTGCCCTGTACTCCGACGGAATCCAGCGTGACTTGCCTCACGTCGTCCACCCGCACGCCACCTTTGCTCAGAAATTGCTCCGCATCAGCCTTGTTCTGCGGCAGAAGCGCGAGGGTTCTGACGTGGCAGCCTGAATCTGTGGTGATTTTTTGGAACAGCGGCAAACTATCCGTGCAGAAATGGCACTGTGTTGAGATCGCCATGACGAGGGTTCGGCCGTTCTTCGACCAATCAACCCCGGGGAGCGCGGACTTGAGATTGGTTCCCTTTTGCGTCCGTTCGAGGTCTGGGCGCGTGGCGCGCGTTGGCTGGCGAGGGAAGAGAAACACTCTCAGCAATACAACGGAGAGTAAAATTGCCACAACGATTGTAGCGAGGTTGGCGACGACCTCCGTGATGCGTGCTAAGCTTCCCCGTCCACCTTCCTTCTGCCTTGGCAGACTGGCGTCTTTGGATGTTTCAGTCATGGTAGGGCCCTCCGAAGTTGATGTTGTATCAGAACCTAGGAACCTGTCGGAGATATATTTAACTGCCTGTAGAATCAATAGTTTAGCGGAATTCGACTGTCCGTAAGTTATTGATTCTTCGTCGAGAAAGCGCTATTTCCGACATACTCCTAGGACTCTGCCTTTCCGCCCCCAAAGCGGTGCAGAGCCGAGTAATGCAGAGTAAGGGAACCTTGTATCGCTTTGCACCTAAGCTGTCAATTTCAGTTTGGTATGCCGGTGTGCTATTTGGTAATAGGATGTGCTACGTCGGTATGCTGAGGGCGTCAACCCGAAACGGTTACGGAACGCCGGGTCGAAACTGTGGGAATTCGCATATCCGCACATGGCCGCGATCTCCTTGACACTCAGCGTGCAATCGGTCAGTAAGAAAGCGGCCCTCGCGAGCCGGAACTCCCCAAGGGCGGCGCGAAACGTTTTCCCTGTTTCCTGGCGGAAGAGGCGCGCGAAGCGTGAGCGGCTCAGACCGGCCCGCAAGGCCATTTGCTCCTCGGTCACGGTGTTGTGGCAATTGGCCCGCAGGCATTCGCAGGCGTCGGCGATCCTTGGGTCCGTAGTGGGGTTACGTCGCACGGGGTGGAGTTCCCCGCGCGGGAATAAAAGGACTTCTGCGGGAGCAGAACCGACAGTACGCGGCATGGCGTCCCCAGTGCACCAATTCGAAATGAATGAGAGATATTACCTGCGTAGTCTTCCTAACGCAAGAGTAAACTTTGTCTTGTTGGATGAGGCTGTCCCGGGATTCGTGGGAGGTGAGCGGCGGTCCGATTCATTCTACGCCACCTGCTGATGAACCAGCACGCGCTGCGCCCTGGCTTCCGGACTAACCAGCCGCGCCGGCATGGAAAAGATGGCCTCGCTTCAGATGGTGGATGTTCTGCTTCCCACCACCGATGGCTGGCAGTTGATCCTCCCGCGCTACGCTCAACCCGAGAAGGAACAGCTTAGGAATTCTACAATTGGACTATATGTCACTTTTAGTAATGGCGCACAGACGAATCGTTCTTTGATGGAAACGAAGGCATGCCAATCTGCCCTCTTAAGCGCTTGAATGCCTCTGTGGCACCTGTTGTTGGGCTTTGCAGGTTGCGCAAAGACTCGCCGGGACTCTTATCCTGGTGGACCCAAAACAGGTCCGGAAGCCAGCGGGGAGGTTCCCTGAGGGTGAATTCCTTGCCGGAGGAACCCGCTATGTCCATGAAAATGCAGGGCCGGATATTTCGCCGGGCGCAAGGCTTGCATGTAAGTCATTTGAATAGAATTGTTTACGAGCAATTCGCGAGAACACCGGGTAGTGGCGGGCATTTGCCCTTTAACCATAGTGGAATCCGAGGACTGCTCTGTTACCTCGGTACAAAACGGCAGAGCGCGATAGTTCCGAGATTATCGTCCCGAGAAGCTATGCCCAAGTGCGAAGGCCCATCATGCCCCAGTACGCGAGGTACACAGCGGCGATCAACAATGCGACCGTCGAGAACCTGTGGACACCTCTTAGGACCTCTGGAATATGTTCGCGACACCACGCCCCGGCGCTGGCTATGGATTCCACGGCATAAGCGACGGTCGCCGCGCTGGACCATAACCTCTTTGCAGGCAGGGCATTGCGGTGAGGCATGGCTGGTGGGCGCAGGCTGTCTCAAGACCGGACCATTTCCGCCGATAAGAAACAGCAGAGGCCAAAAGATGTTAGACCTTCAAAACGCGGAAATCCTGCGCGGCGCCCTGGAAAGCTTGCAGACGGGCGTTTGTATGGTGGACCAGGACCGGAAGATCAGCTTTTGGAATGACGGGGCGGAAAGAATAACAGGCTATTTGCGGCAGGACGTCCTGGGGCGTTTTTGTGGCGAAGTCCTTTTAATCAAGTTTCACGAGAATAAGGCGGCATTCTGCGAGCACTCCTGCCCGCTGGTCGCCGCCATGCGCGATGGGCATGCCCGTGAGTCGCGCGTATACCTCCATCACAAGTCCGGGTACGCTGTCCCCGTAAGCTTGCGGGCCGTTCCCATCCGGGACATTCACGGCCGGGTGATTGGCGCGGCGGAAAGCTTTGTGGAAAGGCCTTGCGCAACCGGGCGGCGCCGTCCCGACTCCGACCTGGTAGTGGGCCACGGGCTGGATGCGGTCACGCAGCTCCCTGACGACCTTTCTACGGAAGCCCGCCTGGCGAATCGCTTCAAATACGCTTCCGAACACGTCATTCCCTTTGGTTTGCTCTGCATTCAGTTGGACCGGTTGGACAACCTGACGGCAACTCATGGCCTGGATGCGGCGGAGGCCATCTTGAATGTCGTCGCCCACACGCTGCGCAACGGTCTCGACCCCCAGGACTTTGTGGGGCGTTGGTCGGATGACCAATTCATGGCCATCGTCGCGAATTGCGATGACGACGCCTTGAAGACCACAGCCGAGCGCTTGAAACTGCTCGCCCAGTCCTCCGAGATCGCTTGGTGGGGCGATCAATTGTCCGTCACCGTGTCGGTGGGCGGAACGATCTTGAATCCTGGTGAACCCATTGAGCACCTTCTGGATCGTATCGGATACGCGCTTAAACAAACCACTGCTCAGGGCGGCAACTGCGCCATCGTGCTTTGTGCACCGGAAAACGCCATTGGGTAAGGAGAAATAATACAGGTGTTCGCGATCATTGGAATCGTGGTGGTGTTCGGAGCGGTGGCTGCCGGCTACCTGATGGAGCATGGAAAAATCCTGGTGCTCTTGCAGCCTGCTGAACTGCTGATCATCGGAGGAGCAGGCGTGGGAACACTCCTGATTTCCAACCCCCTTCACATCCTCAAGAGCATCGCCGCCGGCCTGCCGGGGATTATCAAGGGGTCCAGATTCAGCAAGGCCTGGTACCTCGATTCGCTGAAAATGCTGTACGAACTCTTTGGCCGCGCGCGCCGGGATGGATTGGTGGCGCTGGAGAGCGACACGGATGAACCGGAGAAGAGCGCGATCTTCTCCAAGTATCCCGCCTTTCTGAGTGACCATCATCTTTTGTGGTTTGTCTGTGACACCATGCGCCTGGTGGCCAGCAACGCCGTTGAGGCGTTTGAACTTGACCAGATGGTGGAGTCCGATATGGACGTCCACCACCAGGACTCCACGCAGCCCGTGGCGGCGCTCAGCACCATGGCGGACTCACTTCCCGGCCTCGGCATAGTGGCTGCGGTTCTGGGCGTGGTGATCACCATGGGCGCCTTGGGTGGCCCGCCGGAAGAGATCGGGCACAAGGTGGCCGCGGCGTTGGTGGGCACATTCCTGGGCATTTTGCTCTGCTACGGTTTGGTGGGACCGCTCGCCGCCAATATGTCCAAAATGGCCGATGAGGAACATGCCTACTTGCAAGTGCTCCGGGTGGCGATGGCTTCGTTTATCAAAGGAACCGCACCCATTATGGCGGTGGAAGTTGCGCGCCGGGCAATTCCCGGTCATGTGCGCCCCACGTTCCAGGAGCTTGAGACCTATTGCCGCAACAAGGGTGAGGCGGCGGCGCCGAAAGAGGCGGCAGCGTGAGGAAACAAGGAGTCAGGAGACAGGAGTCAGGAGGCAGGAGTCAGAAGCTTGGAGTCAGAAGATTGGTGATTTGCGATTGGTGATTTGCGATTGGTGATTGAAGAATCGTCGCCCGTGTCAATTGGAGCCAGAATTCTTTGAAAAGACAGGAATGACTTGGCTCAGGACGCTCGCGTTTGGCAGATGACCCTACGCCCGACATTCGCAAATCGCCAATCACAAATCGTGGATGCTGGCTCCTGACTCCTGTCTCCTGACTTCTGACTCCTGAGTTATCACTATGGCAGCAGCTCGACCGATTATTGTCATCAAGAAGAAAGGCGGTCACGGCGGACACCACGGAGGCGCCTGGAAGGTGGCCTACGCTGATTTTGTGACCGCTATGATGTCCCTCTTCATCGTCCTCTGGCTCATGAACAGTAGCAAGAGAATTCAGGACGCCGTGGGGGGGTACTTCCGAGATCCCGCCGGGACCTCCAAGTTAACGGGTGGCAATGGAAGGGGCCAGGGCGAAGGCCCCGGTCAGGGTGCCGGGGAAAGTGTGACCTTATCCAAAGACAACATGGCAAAGCTGAAAGAGGACCTTCAGGGCGCCATCCACCGAATCCAGGACCTCAGCAAGCTGAAGAACCAGATAGAGATGACCGTCAGCTCGGAAGGATTGCGCATTGAACTGCTGGAATCGGCTAAAGGCACCTTCTTTGAAAGTGGTAGTCCGGAGCTGAACGACAGCGGCAAGGAAACGCTCATCGCTCTGGCCCAGCAGTTAGGCGACGTGCCCAACAAAGTCTCGATCGAGGGACACACCGATTCCAAGCCTCTGCTCCGGCATGGCGGTGATTACGGAAACTGGGAGCTTTCTGTGGACCGCGCCAACAACGCCCGGCGGCTGATGCAGCAGAATGGTTTGCGTGAAGATCAAGTGACACAGGTTAGGGGCTACGCCGACCAGCACCTTCGTAAGGCCGATGCCCCGGATGACCCTTCCAACCGGCGAATCTCAATCCTGGTGCAATACATTTCCCCGCCCCCGGCGAAGTGATGAGAATACTTCTCACCGCAGAGGCGCCGAGGCGCGGAGGCGCAGCAGGTTGAGAACAGTATCTGGTCTCTCTGCGCCTCAGCGTCTCCGCGGTAAATACTACTTCGTGGAAAATCTCCAAACCGTCGTCGACTTGTAGGTCTGGCCAGGTTTTAAAATTGTGGATGGGAAACCCGGCTGATTGGGTGAATCGGGGTAGTGCTGCGTCTCCAGGCAGAAGGCGCTGCGCTTAATGTAGGGATGTCCGTGCTTACCGGTCGAGCCGTCCAGGAAGTTGCCCGTGTAGAACTGCACTCCCGGCTCCGTGGTGTCAACCACCAGCACACGCCCGCTCGTGGGATCGTAAGCGCGGGCCGCCAGCACCAAGCCCGGGCCCGGCCGGTTAATCACGAAATTGTGGTCGTAGCCGCCCCCGAAGACCATTTGCTCATTCTTGTCGTTGATGCGCGCTCCGATGGCGGTGGGCTTGGTGAAATCGAAGGGCGTGCCCTTTACGCTCTCGATCTTCCCGGTGGGGATCAGCGTGGCGTCAACCGGGGTGAGATTATCGGCGTTGAGCATCAGTTCTTCACCCAGAATGTCTCCGCTTCCCTCCCCGGCCAGGTTGAAGTAGCTGTGGTTGGTGAGGTTGATGGGAGTGGCCTTGTCCGTGGTGGCGTGATAATCGATGCTGAATTCATTCTTGTCGTTCAGCGTGTAGGTGACGGTCGCTTTGAGGTTTCCGGGATAACCCTCTTCGCCATCATGGCTGGCGTAAGTCAGGGCCAGCCCCACCTCGGCGCTTTTCTGGAAGGGCACCGCCTGCCACACAACCTTGTCAAACCCCTTCCGACCTCCGTGGAGAGAGTTGGGGGGATTATTCTTCGCCAGCGTGTATTCCTTGCCATCGAGTGTGAACTTGCCTTTGGCGATGCGGTTTCCATAGCGTCCCACGATCGCCCCAAAAAAGAAATTATGGGCAAGGTAACCTTCCAACGAGTCATAACCCAGCACTATGTCCGCGAAACGCCCGTTTTTGTCGGGGGTTTGCAATGAGACGATAATTGCGCCATACGTCATCACGCGAACTTCGATGCCGTGCGCGTTGATCAGGGTGTAAATGTCGACGGCTTTTCCGTCGGGTGTAGTGCCAAAAGCCTCTTTCTTAACCATAAGCGCCCCCTGCGCAGAAGATGGGACCCCCGAGCCCGCGCAAAAAGGAACAAAGCTTAGGCACAACACGAACAACAAAAGCACGTGGCGAATCATGTGGGTCCTCTGGTGGTTGGAATCGAGAATGATGGATTGTCGAAAATTCTCCATCATGTCCCGGCGGCGTTAATAACAAGCAGCCGCAAGGATTCTCTACGGAGTGGCGCTGTCTGTCAAGCGCTATATAAATGGGGATCATGGTTCCTCCGTTTGTTGCCGCACAGTTTCTATCCGCGTCTGTTCTCCGTGATCTCCGTCAACTCTGTGTGAAATGTTCTTGAGTCTGCCCTGCACTTGTCTTTTTCATGAATAATCCGGGCTAGGACGCGAGCGCCACCGTCGCTCCGGCCAGTTCCCTTCGAGATGGCGTGGGCCGCGTGCTCCGAGCTCAGTTCGTTGCTGTCGTCCTGAAGCAGCCGGGAAGGGTCTCGTCCTGCCTGCTTTTCCGAGCTGGGATTTTGCCTTTTGCTCACCACTCGCCACTGTTTTCCACCGCCCTTCCTGCTCGCCACTCACCGTTCGTCACTGGCCACTCATCTTAGGTAACCCCATTTGTTTTCATGAACATCTACTCAGGGAGATTTCAACTGGTTTGTTTTCATCAACATCTATTCAGGCCCGAAAACTGGCATTTCCTTCTTTGTTTGTTTTCAGCAACATTCGGGCTTCGCTCGTCAAATCTGGCCCCCTTTTTTTGTCACCTTGGCCGCCAGGGAATCTCTACTAATCCTTTTGATTTCAAGGATTTGGATTCTTGCGAGATATGCACCAATAACCGCTAACCCCTTTGGTTTCCGACACATCGTCTCAAACCCCAGTTTTCTTTCTGCGCCGATCGCTGTCCCACGGTCGAGCTGCCTTGATGAGAGTGCGGGTGAGCAGCCGCAGTGGGCGAAGGTCGGAGCCGTACGTTCTTTGCCTAAGCAGTGCCATCCGTAGTCGGAGCCAAGAGCCGGCAATCGGCAATTGACAATCGGCAATCCTCTATCGTCCATCGAGGTCGGCAACCCCATTGGGCTAGAATACACCCAGCCGCGGCCGGAGTCAAGAGAGAAACGAGGCTACATTTAAAAACCTATAGGTTGACTCAAGATTTCCGGCGCAACGTCTGGACAGATAATCCGGACGAACCGCGCGCCGCTGTGTTCGCAAGGCAGGAAGTGTAGCAGACCTCAAAGGCGGAGGCCCCGCATTGCCACCCCGGTCGCGGTAGGGACAGCGGTGACCCGCGGCCCCCCGCACGGGTTCGTACGGGCGCTCATTAGCGCATACGGCTCTTAACTCGGATGCTGAGCGGCGAACCGCACAGTGGGCCAGGGATGCAGCACGCACGGCAGGGGCAGCTAGCGGACAGCGAGCTGGTGCAGACGGTCCCAGTTGAGGCGGTGGCGTTGGCCGCGTTGCCGCAGTTGCGTTCGCCACAGACGGGTCAACCGAGCCCGAAAGGTGGGCAAGCTGTCGAGGTTTCCCGGTACCGCGTAATAGTTGAAGAAGCCTTGCACGACCGACTGGAGCCACTTTCCCCTGCATGCCACCGCCTCGTGCCGGCGCTGCCGGGGTTGCTGCTTGATCTCCTGCAGCTTGGCCCGCAGACGCTTGCCGAGGGTCTGGCGCTTCACGGTAAAGTACCCCTTCCGGTTCTTCCCGCTGATATGCGTGAAGCCCAGAAAGTCGAACGTTTCCGGCTTGCCTTCTCCGCGTCGTTTCCGGTTCAGCTCGGCGTACCGCCCGAACTCAATCCGGCGCGTTTTGTCGGGGTGCAGTTCCAGCCCAAACTTGCCCAACCGTTCCCGGAGGTCCTCCAGGAAGCGGTCGGATTCCGTCTGCGCCTGGAATCCCAGGACCGTGTCGTCGCCATAGCGCACCACGACCACGTCTCCTCGTGCGTGTTTCTGGCGCCACGCGTGCACCCAGAGGTCGAAGACGTAGTGCAGATAGATGTTCGCCAGCAGGGGTGAAATCACCGCCCCTTGCGGCGAACCCTTCTCCGTCTCCGACCATTCGCCTTCCTCCCTCACCCCGGCCTTCAACCATTTCTGGATGAGCCGGAGAATCCGGCGGTCGGCCACGCGATGCGGCACGGCCTTGCGCATCCACTCGTGGGAAATCGAATCGAAAAACCCCCGAATGTCCGCATCAAGAACGTAGTTCACGTGCTTCCGCGCTGTTGATGCTTTGCCGTGGTGCTTGGTCATGATGTTTTGTCTGGAGGTTTCGCCTGGATATTCTGTGTGGATGTTATAGGCTGTGGCATATGATTGAATAATGTTCTTGACGAGTATGACAAGTGTGTGTATACTAGGGTGTTAGGGGGAGAGCAGGGGGAGGCAGAAGGCCGTGGGCGGTGGGTAAGGGGGCTGTGGGCTTTAGGCCATGGGCCTTGGGCAAAGAGCGGAAGACCCACTTCTAATTCGTAACTGCCGGCTCCGCACTCACGATGGTCAAACCCCCACATGGCGAGCGGGAAGCTGATGAGGGCTCCGCGTTAGGCGATTATATTCATGAAAACACAGTTAGTTAGGCGAGAAGTGCGAGACGCACGACAGGAGAAACAGAGAGTCAAGTCTTTGAAAACAAGGAGATTAGTCTAAGGCAGACCAGAGGCGGGTTGCGGAAACAAAAAGATGTTAAGACTGAAGAGTGCTCCGACTATCTGCATGAAAACAGGTGCAAGAATGACACAATGTCAGGCGAGCATCCCCGTCTGCGAAATAACCTAACCACGCTGTTTGGGAATTCCATATCAAGATGCGAGCAGCTAGTGTAGAATAGATGTTTGTGGTTCTTGAACAATAGGAGTCGTGCGACCGGCGAGCATTGCAACCCCCCGCGTTAGGACCATCAAGAGCACTGTTGCCCAACGTCAACTATGGTTAAGTTCCACGAATCGTCGTTTTGATGGATCAATCGGGGCGGCCACGGCCTCTTCCCGGCCCTGGCAATGTCTCAAAAAAAATGGACAGATGATTTCAGCCGCCCCTTCAAGGAAGAAAACTTTGTCACTGGCTCTTCAGAAACAGGATGACCGGGCCCGCAACCTCATTCCCTTGGGCAAGGAACATGGTCATGACTTTTATGACGAGGTGAACGACGTTCCGCCCAGCGAGATGGCCACATCGGCGGAGGTCAAGAGCCTGTTCGCCGCCTTCGAGCGCGAAAACCTCCACGCTTACGAAGACGCTCCCGCCGCGAAGGCTGCCGGTGGAGTGTCTGCGGAGGCTGAACACGGGGGAATCGCGGTGCGGGAAGATCCCGCGCACGGTGAAGAACCCGAGATCGACGAGTCGGCGCACCTTCTGGACAGTTCCAGCGACCCCGTCCGGCTGTACCTCCGCGAGATGGGCAGCGTGCCGCTGTTAAAACGAGAAGGTGAGGTGGCTATCGCCCGGCGCATGGAGCGTGGCCGGGGGTTGGTGCTTAGGACCCTTTCTCGTTCTCCCCTGGTGCTCAAGGAGCTCATCGGAATTGGCCGGGAGTTGCGCGACGGCACGCGTTCGATCAAAGAGGTTGTCCAATTCGAGGAAGAAGAGTTAAGTGCGGAAGAAATCACCAGGAAGACGCGCGTCACGCAGCGAATCATCGATAAGATTGAGAAACTCTACGCGCTGGCACTTAAGCAAGCGGCCCGGCTAAACAGCATTCCGAGATCGAAACCGCGTGCTCAACTGCGGGCCCGTTACCGGTTGTCGCGGACGCGCATTGAGATGTCGCGGCTGGCTCGCTCGATCGGGTTCCACCCGCTGGAAAAGAAGCGGCTGATTGAAATGCTGCGGCAAAGGGTCGAGGAGATGGAATCACTAGGGCGCGAGTCCGCCCGGCACGAGCGGCATCCCAGCGGTGCCCGCCGGAACGCCGCGGGATTACGCAAGGGTACGCGTTCGCGCCGCTCGCAGCTAAGAGCGATGGAAGAATCGAGCGCGGTCGGACTCACCGCCTTGCGGCGTTCCCTCGTTTTGATCCGGCGTGGGGAAGCCGAGGCCGAACGAGCGAAGAAAGAGCTGACCGCAGCCAACCTTCGCCTCGTAGTATCGATCGCCAAGAAGTACGCGAACCGGGGCCTGGAGTTTCTGGACTTGATCCAGGAAGGGAACATTGGCCTAATGCGGGGAGCGGAGAAATTCGACTGGCGCCGAGGGTACAAATTCTCCACCTATGCCACCTGGTGGATTCGTCAGGCGGTCTCGCGCGCCATTGCTGATAAGGCGCGCACCATTCGCGTACCCGTACACATGTTCGTGGCCATCAACAAGCAGATTCGCACCAGCCGGGAACTGGTGCAGGAACTGGGGCGTGAACCCACCGCCGAAGAGGTCGCCAAGCGCCTGGAAGTTGCCGTTGAAAAGGTGCGCAGCACGCGCAAGGTGGCGCAACAGCCCGTTTCTCTGATGACACCCGTGGGCAAGGACGGAGAGTCGGCGTTGGGGGACTTGATCGAGGATAAGGCATCGGCATCGCCGTCGGACGCCGCCATCCGCCTTAACTTGAAGGAGCAGGTGGCAGCCATGTTGAAGGGGCTCACGCCGCGCGAGGAAGCCATTATCCGCATGCGATTTGGCTTGGACGATGGCAGCGCGTGCACTCTCGAGGAAGTGGGGCGGACCTTCGCCGTGACCCGCGAGCGCATCCGCCAAATCGAAGCCGGGGTGCTGCGAAAACTCCGCCATCCGTCACGGTCGGGGCGTTTTCGCGTTTTTGTGCAAAACTCTTTGTAGAACAAACTCCGGGGATGCGCACCGGTGCTCGGAACCGTGCTCCCCCGTGGAAAAGGATAGTCAAGGGAGAGAATATGAAGAACCTCTTTGTCGGCAATATGAGCTTTCAAACTACGGAAAGCGATTTGACCGCGCTGTTCCAGGAGTTCGGGCAGGTTACGCGCGTCCACGTGGCCATGGATCGGGAGACGGGCCGGGCCCGCGGCTTTGCCTTCGTGGAAATGCCCAATGATGAAGAAGCGGCGAAGGCGATTGCCGCCCTTAATGGCAAGGAAGTCGGGGGCCGCGCTCTTAAGGTGAACGAGGCGCGTCCCAAGGCGGATCGCCCCTCCGGCCCACCGCGCAGCAGCGGGGGTGGTGGAGGTCGCGGACGGGGCGGATTCTCCAACGAAGATTACAGCGAAGCCCCACGCAAGCCGCGCGAACCTCGCTGGTAGTCCCCAACCCAGCGACGGGGGCATCGTCCGTCTACATCCGGATTTGAAGGAGACTTGATGGCCACAACATTCCTGAAACGTCAGAAGGAAATGAAGCGATTGGAAAAGCAACGCGAGAAGGCCGAACGCCGCGCCCAGAAGAAACTTGCCAGCCGCGCGCAAACCGAACTTCCGGACGAAATCCCAAGCTCTGTTGAAATTGATGCCTCGACAACCGGCATAGCCGCACCCCCTGAGACGGGGCCGCATAACTAATTCTCGGGCTTTGACGCCGCATTTTCTCCCTCAAGGATCTTTCCGCTTACGGCAGCCCGCGTTCTATCTTGCGTCAAGGACATGATCACATTTTGGGGGTTCAGCCCCTCCCTGGTTTGCTTGACTCGGAGGTTGCTCCCGCCGTCCAGGGTAGTCCAATTCCCTTCCCTTGCGAGTCGTCCTCCCGTTTTGGGGACCCATTCAGCCCAAATCACCGCCGTCGGATTGACTTGCAAAGGCGGCTGCGACTGTTCGATTCCGGCCATCGCAATCCCACGAACGAACGCATTGGGGGCATGGGCAGAGACCGCCGAAAACCCACACTATATTGATTATAAATGACATAACTTACATTTCCGGTATGGAAGTGAGAGTGCCGTTCAGAACCTGGGCCGAAGGGCTCAGGACTCGGAAAGCCCAAAGTCCAATACCGAGTTCGCAGAACCCAGCGCCCAAGATCTCACAATTGAAACCTCACGGAGAGCTGCAAATGGTGACAAGAAAAGAAGTTTGGTGGTTGCCAGCGACAATTCCCTTTCTGATTCTGCTCTTCTCTGGGCTCGCCGCCTGCCAGGAAACCCCAGGAACGATGGCGAGTACGGACGTGACCCGAATCGACTACTCGAATAACCACAGCTTTCCCAACGTCCTTTCTCCCTACATCGCCCCCTTGGTCCCCGACCCGCGTCTGGACAACTCGCCGCGGCTTCAGAACCTCATTGTCGAGGGCAAGCTGATGCCGGGACTCGATGATGCCATCGCGCTGGCCTTGGAAAACAACCTGGACATTGCCGTGGCGCGCTACAACCTGCCCGTTGCCCAAACTGACCTCTTGCGCGCCAAGGGCGGAGGCGCGACGCGTGGTGTGGCCGGCTCATATCAGTCCACCACTCTCTTCTCCGGCAGTCTGGGCGGAGGTGTGGGCAGTGGCGGAGGCGTGGGCGGAGGCGGCGCGGGGGGCACCCTGGGAGGCGGCGTCAACAGCGTGGGTTCAGCAGGTTGCTGCGATCCCAGTGTCTACGCCTATTACGGCTGGAGCGATGCCATCACCCCTCTGGACTACACCGTGGTAAGCGGTGTGCCGGTTGAGACCACTCATGAGGCGGTGTTTGCCGCAGGGTACAGCCAGGGCTTTCTGAGCGGTACAAGCTTTGGCGTCTCCGAGTACAGCTATCGTCTATCCTCAAACACCACCACCGGGCTGTTCAATCCCGAATTTGTCTCGGGCCTTTCCGTGGGCTTCAGCCAGAACCTCTTGAATGGTTTTGGCTCCGGCGCCAACGCCAAGTTCATCCGCATCGGCCGCAACAATTTGAAATACTCCATGAGCGTCTTCCGGCAGAGCGTGATCGCCCAGGTGGCGGCGGTGATGACAACTTACTACGACCTCCTGGCGGATCAGGAGAGCATTCGCGTGGCACAGGAAGGACTGGGGTTTGCGCAGAAGCTCCTGGAGAGCAACCAGGCCCGATTGAAAATTGGAGCGGTGGCCCAGTATGACGTGCTGCGAAGCCAGGAGGAAGTGGCTGATCAGCAGCAACTCCTGCTGGTGGCGCAAAACACCTTTTCTCAGGACGCCCAATCCATGAAGGCCAAAATCTCCAAGAGTTTCAATGAGGAGTTGGCAACGGTGGAAATTGCCCCCTCTGACCGGCTGCCGGAGCCGCATCCGGATGACGTGCCCCCCTTGGCCGAGGCTTTGCGGGAAGCCGCCAGCCATCGCCCCGAGATCGAGCAGGCTGATTTGAACTTGCGCAACCAGGAGATCACCATTCAAGGGACACGCAATGCACTGCTGCCCTCGCTTCAGGTCTTTGCCTCCTATAGCCTCTCGGGGTTGGGGGGAGCGTTGCGCCCCACCTTCAACAATGTTTTCCAAAACGACTACCCCAACCTCTCCTACGGCGTGCAGATCGGTATCCCTTTTCGCAACCGTACCGCCCAAGCCGACGCCGCTCGGGCGGTGCTGGAACAACGGCAGTTGCAGATGAAGCTTCAGGATGCGAAGAACCAGGCGGTTTGGGATGTCAGCAAGGCAGTAAGCGCGGTCGAGCAGGCCCGGGCCACGCTTGATGCCACGCTGAAAGTGGCGGCGGTCTCGCGCCAGGTACTCGACATGGACCAGCAAAAATTCACCCTGGCTGCCGCCACAGTGGAAGACGTCATCACGGCGCAACGGAATCTGGCTACCGCTGAAGGCAATGTCGTAAGAGATCGCGCCGCCTATGCCAAGGCCCTGATCCAGTATGAGCAGGCGACAGGGACCCTTTTGGATCGAAACAACATCGCCTTGTCCGAGGCCGTAGAAGGAGAAATCCACCGTGCCCCGAACATTCCCGGCTCTCCCACACCGGTGCATTGAATCAAGGCTGCCAGGTGGGGACCAGCCTCCTTCCTTTTGCCAGGATCGAAAGCTGCGGGCGGGTTAGGGTGCTAATTCCGTGGACCCATGAACAAGAAAGGTGGTCGGGGCGCCCAGATTTGAACTGGGGACCTCTTGGTCCCGAACCAAGCGCGCTACCAGGCTACGCTACGCCCCGATAAAGTCAGGTTACAGCGAACAGGTGACAGGTTACCGGAAAAAACCGAAGCAAACCTCGTCTTCCCCGTTCCCTGTCACCTATAACCTGTTCCCTATAATGGTCGGGACGGCCAGATTTGAACTGGCGACCCCTTGCACCCCAAGCAAGTGCGCTACCAGGCTGCGCTACGTCCCGTCACGACCGTTTGCGCCCGCACGGGGGAGTTTCTGCGGCAGGGCGCAATCCTTCACGCTAACACTTCCGCGAAAGTATTGTCAATACAGTCTGCAATTCCTGCCGGATGGCCTTGAGTTCCTTCCCGTCCGGTGAGGATGGAAACAAGTGCGTCTGCTCTGCGGAATTCTTGCCATCGCTCGCCAAATGCCGGCGCGCACCCTCAATGGTAAATCCCTTTTCGTAGAGGAGCCGGCGGATTCTAAAGATCAGTTCCACATCTTTGCGGCGGTAAAGCCGGTGTCCGGACTTGCCCTTCATGGGCCGCAGGGAGGGGAATTCCGTTTCCCAAAAGCGCAGGACGAAGGCCTTGGTGCGAGTCAACTCACTGACCTCGCCGATGCGGAAATACAGCTTGTCGGGAATGGTCACGTCGGTGGGGGAAACCGGGATCAGGCGTGCAGCGCGACCTCTAGCCATAATCCACAGATTACGCAGAATGCACAGATTGCGCAAGAGCAAGGAAAAAGATAAAACCCCTGGGGGTAATAGGGCGCGCCGGTCCCCAACATGCCAGTGAGAACATCAGCTTTCGTTTGACCTCGTTTTGCCCTGATTCTTCTATTGTCGCCTTGTCTAATCTTCGCAATCTGTGCATCATCTCTTCTCTATTACCTGAAATCCCAAACATTGGGATATACTTTGCCATTTCGAGGACGCTCGTCCTGGGGGTTTGCAATTACCGCTGGACTGTAACGCTACACCAGGTTGGAATAGCATGAGGCAATCGGGCCAATCGCGAAGGGAGACCGCAGATTATGGGGCAGTTGATCATCGGCATTGATGTAGGAGGCACAAAGGTAGCAGGAGGGCTGGTCACGCAAAAGGGACGGCTGGTTGAATCGCAGGTCGTCCCCACCCACGCGGACGAGGGGTTTAGCAGGAGTTATGGTCAGGTCGTTCACTTGATTGGGCGCTTGCTGGGCGCAGCAGGAGGCAAAGAGAAGGTGGGCGGCATCGGCATTTGCGCGCCCGGTCCGCTCAATCCCAAAACCGGGGTGGTGCTCAATCCGCCCAATTTGAATGGCTGGCGGAACATTGCCTTGACGAAGATGTTGGAGAAGGAATTCGGCTTGCCCGCCAAATTGGAAAATGACGCCAACGCCGCCGGATTGGCGGAGGCCCTCTTCGGCGCCGCCGTGGGTTACAAGGATGTCTTCTACGTAACCGTAAGCACCGGGGTGGGAACAGGCATTATCATAAACGGCAAAATCTATCATGGCAAGAACGGCATCGCCGGCGAAGGCGGCCATGTTTCCATTGACTATCGCAGCCCGTACCGCTGCGGCTGCGGAACCTTAGGCTGTATTGAAGCGCTGGCGGCCGGCCCGGGCATGGCTCGGCGAGCGCGCGTCATGCTGGAACAGGAGCACGGTCTTCCCAGCATCCTGCGCGAGCTAAGCCACGGCCGCGCCGAGCAGATTTCGCCCGAGATGATTCAGGAGGCGGCCCGCCAAGGCGACCTCGTGGCCAAGACCGTTCTCGATGAGACCGGGTTCTATCTGGGTGTTTGGCTGGCCGGTATGATCAGCCTGTTTGACCCCGAAGCCATCGTGATCGGCGGGGGTGTCTCACTGATCGGCAAACCGTTGTTTGATAAAATTCGAGAGACGATACCCCACTACACGATCAACAAATCCGCGTCGAAGACACCGATTTTGCCCGCCAAGCTGCGGACGAATGTCGGAGTCTACGGCGCCGCCGCAGTTTTCCTGCCCGCTGGTGAAGAAGCGGAAAGTTGATCCGCAGATTTCACAGATTACACAGATTAAGGAGAGACAGGGAAAGGGAAGAAACCATCGGAGGGCTCGCGAAATGGCGAGACGGCATCCCCAATTTCGTTTTTAGGCAAACCCTGCTCGGCGCAAAGCCCTTTTTCTGCGGGGTGTCACCGTCTGCCCTACTCTGTCTGATTTTTTTCTGTTCTAGTTTGTTTGTCCTAGCTGTCTTTGTCTTGTCTAATCCGCGAAATCTGCGTAATCTGTGGATGCGATGAGCGAAGAAATCAGGGATGAGCGGACGTATGCCGTGATCGGCGCGGCGATGGAAGTCCACCGCGAATTGGGCTGCGGGTTTTTGGAAGCGGTTTATCAGGAAGCCCTGGCGCTCGAATTTGCCGCGCGCGCCATACCCTCTCGCCACCAAGTGGATTTACCGATCTTCTACAAGGGTCAGAAGCTCAACACCATCTACCGGGCTGATTTCGTCTGCTACGATTCGGTGGTTGTTGAACTCAAGGCGCTCGCAAAGCTTGGTGGCACGGAAGAAGCGCAGATACTGAATTACCTCAAGGCATCAGGGTTTGAAATCGGCCTCCTGCTGAATTTCGGCGCGCTCTCGCTTGAATACAAACGCTTCATATGGCATCCACAGATTACTCAGAGTCCACAGATTAAGCCGGGCGAGAAGAGAACATAAAGTGCCGAACTGGTGACAGGTCGCGGCGGTCCCAAGCTTTTTCCCGGCAGCGGCGCACTTTCCTTAAATCTGCATTGCCACGGATTTGCTTATTGCCCATACCTTTCCGCCTATGTCTGCCTTCGACTGTCTCCGTCGGTTTCTGTCGGTCTCTGTGCGTTTTCATCTCTTCCTGCCCGTCATTATCTGCCTTTGTCCGTCTCTGTCTGTCTTTATCTGTCTTTGTCCGTCTCTGTCTCTATTTATCTGTCTCTTTCTGCCTTGGTCTTGTCTAATCTGTGGAATCTGCGTAATCTGTGGATGATGAACCACGAGACGACGGGGATTCTTCTCTTCGCCCACGGCAGCCCCGTGGAGGAAGCGAATCGCGGTGTGCATGATTTAGCCGAGAAGATTGCGGCCGCCGGACCTTACCGCTACGTTCGGGCCGCGTTTCTGGAGGGAGGGGAGCCCGACCTTCTGATCGGGGTCAGGGAAGCGGCCGCGGCAGGGCTCGAACGCCTCATCGTGATTCCCTATTTCCTGACCGACGGCCTTCACCTGCGCCGCGATTTGCCCAAGCTCGTCGCTATCGCCAGGGAGAAGCATCCCAATTTTAGAATCACCGTTGGGCAATCCCTGGAGGGACATCCCTTGATGCCCTCGATCATCCTCGGCCGCGCGCAAGAAGCCCTCGCCGAGCAAGATCCTTCCCTGCCATGAAAATGGCACGCACCCACGTTGGCGCCAAGGAACATAGCCGGGCAGACAAAAAAAGGGCGGCCCCTTGCGAGGCCGCCCTCAAACCTAAACATTACTGCTTGCTCGACACTTGCTTAGAACACCAGGCGAGCGGTTAACTGAATCATTCGCACCGAAGCGTCGCCACCGAGGAACGCACCCAGAATCGAGGTGGGTGGGCCGACGGCTCTCGTTACGGTGCCGAACAGGGGGTTGGCTATATTGGCCTCCGGGTTATCGAAATTGGGATGGTTGAGCACGTTGTAGGCCTGCGCCCCTATAGCCAGCTTGCCATTCTCCCAGTGCGGGATATTGATGTACTTCATCAGGGTAAAATCGGTGTCGAAGTATCCCGGCCCGCGGAAGGAATTCCGCACCACATTGCCAAAACCTGTGGCCGCGGAGGAGAACTCAGAGCTGTATAGGCACGGGGCCTTGGGGCCGGTGCAGGAAGGGACCCCCTGGCCGTTATAGTTCGCAAAGAGCTGAGCAGAGCCATAGTTTACGATGGCCGAGCCGTCGCTGCCGTCATAAGGCGTGAAGGGCAGGCCGGAGCGGGTGAAGAGGACGCCCGAAACCTGCCAGCCGTCCACCAGCGCCTTGGGCCCGCGGCCGCCGGTCAGACTTTTGATGGGCAGTGTCCAAACGTAGCTCCCACTAAAGTAATTGCGAACGTCGTAATCCGCGTCGGCGAAGTTTTGCTGAATCTTGTAAGGGTTCATCGGGTTGAGGGGGCTGGCGTTGGTAGCATAGTTGAACTGAAGCACTCCGCCATTGGACACCGTGTCCATGGTGTGGCTCCAAGTGTAATTGAACTCTACCGTGGCGCTTTGCGTGTGCGCTTTGAGGGAAGCGGTGACACCCTTATATTTGGAATCACCGGCGCTGGTGATCCAGTTCACGGGGCCAAATCGAGAATCAGGCGGCGCCGCGGGCAGACCGCTGAAGCCATCTTCAAAGGCATTCGCGGCGGCGTTGGCAACGTACTCGTGGTAGCCGTGGTTACCCTCGTAGTTCAGGCCTACGCTGGCATGCTCCCCGAGTTTCTGCTCGATTCCCACGCTCCATTTCTCGTACGTGGGAACCTTGGTCTCCTTGTCCGATGCGGTCAGGCTGGGCGGAGAGAAACTCGGGTTTTCGTCCTCAATCTCACCTACCGTTTGTCCCGCCGCAAACCCACTTAAGAAAGATGCGTTGGAACTGGAGGTATCGTGGAACAGGTTCGATGTCTCGGCGGGCGATAGGTTGTCATCGTAAATCGTGAAACTATTCAGCGTGGGCGGATTTTCTGAGAAGTAATCCGATACGGTCGCCGGGAAAGCATCGGCAAAAAATCCGAACCCGCCCCGGATCACGGTGTTGTGCTCCACGCCCAACGGTTGCCAGGCGAACCCCACGCGTGGCTCCCAGGCAAGGCTCTGAAGCCCCGAGAGTGCCTGGTGTTGGCCCGTGAGCAGAACTTGGTTGTACGGAACAGTTGCGTCGTGCGAGAGTGTATCCCACTGCGAATTTATCCGGGCAAAGCAATTATACTGGCAGACGGGGTTGGAATTGTGCTCGACGCGCAGCGCCAGGTTCAAGGTGAAGTTCGGCGCCGCCTTCCAAGCGTCCTGCGCGTAGGCCCCCATGGTCCAGGTTGCCATAGGCTGATCCAGGGTCTTGGGAAAGTTCTGCTCCAACAAGTCCCCTATGGGCCCTACCCCTCCCGCGGCGAAGTCAGCGAGGCTGAAGGGAACTTCAATCCCGCTAACATAGAATCCGTAGTCATGGTCGCTCACGTCATTGCGCCGGAACTTCACTCCAAATTTGAGTGAGTGGGCGCCCTTGGTCTTGGTAAAGTCATCGGAAAAACCGTATTGCGTCACGTTGCGCCCCTGCGGCCATACGAAATCCTCTCCCCCCATCAGTGCCAGGGAGCCGTCCGCAAAATCGATCGTGCTGGGGAAGGTACTCAGAGTTGCGCTCAGGTTCTTGGGCTGGAATATAGCGCTATACCACTGGCCGAACGCAATGAACTGGTTCACCGCGGTGGGGCCGAAGGTGTGCGTCTCCGAGAATTGGCCCTGGAACTCCGGCTGGATGCTAAGGGCGTTAAAGAGCGGACTGATGGGATCCGTGTAGGTCGCTTGTGATCCGTGGTCTTGCTGGTAGCGCGCATACAACCGGTCCTTGCTGCCAAAATTGTAGTCAAACCGTCCCGCGTAGATCCGCTCATGCGTTACGTTGGAGGCCACGGAACGAAATTGCAGGGCACACGGCCCGCTGAAACTAGCGGGCTGGTAATCGGAGCAGCCATCCGGAGTCGGATTGCCGTTTACGTCGGTCCCTGGGGAAAGGATGTCCTTCGCGGCACTGGATCCTGGGGCAGCGTTATAGAGGCTGAATACCGTCTTGTAATAGGGTATCGAATTCGTGAGTTCAGCCGCGCTGAGGTTGGACAGGACCTCATTCTCAAAATTCAAGGTGGGGACGTTGGTCGGAGCGCTGGTGGGCAAGAGCACAATCAAACCCTCGTCGTCAAAGAAGAAAAATGCTTTGTCCTTCTTGATCGGCCCGCCAATCGATCCGCCCCACTGGTTGGCATTGCTGAAGGGCTTCGGCACGCCAGCCTGGTTGTTGAACCAATCGTTGGAGTTCATGGCCCGGCCGTTCCATTCATAATTCAGATTGCCGTGGAGTTGGTTGGTGCCACCCCTGGTTACATAGTTCACGTTGGCGCCGGCCAGGGTTCCATACTCCCCGGTATAACTGTTGCTGACCACGCTGGTTTCCGCAATCTCGTTCTGTCCCAGCATCAAGTTGGTGGCGCCGGAGTTGTTCAAGTTCAGAAATGGATCGTTGTCGTCCATGCCATCCAAAGTAAAGAGGTTGGAAGTTGCCGGCAGACCGTAACTGGAAAAGTTGCCGTAGCCTGCTCCGGTGTTCATGGTCGAGCCGGCCGCGATCTGGGCGATGTAGGATATGTCGTTGCCGGGGTTGGGCAACTCGGTAATCTGCTGCCCGGCAATCGTGTCGGTGAGATTAGGGTTGTTCGTCTCCAACTTCGTCACTGCCTCGGTAACCACCACCTCCTGCTTGCCGGCGGAAACCTCCAACCTAACGTCCACCGTGGCCACCTGACCCACACTGACGTCCACCTTCTGTTCCGCTCTGGCGAAACCGGAGGCGGAGACGGTAAGGGTATAGTTTCCCGGCGTCAGCAATGAAAACCGGTATGCGCCGGTCCCACTCGTGCGCGTTTCCGCACTCGTGCCGCGGGCATTGTCTTTTAATGCCACTCTGACGTTGGGCACCACAGCGCCACTAGGGTCGATGACCACGCCCACAATGTCACCCGTGGTCTGGGACTGTGCCCAAAGTGCCACCGGCATCAGGGTGATCGCCAACAGCAGGGCCAAACCAAACCTGGCAAACCTTGATTGCAACTTCAACATAGAAATCCTCCTCACTTGACGTGGCATTTCAATAACCAGCCGGAACAGCCTGCAATGAGTACGCGAAAGACGTCGCAATTCCGCACCCCAACAACCTCTGGCATCGGGGATAGCAATGGGCGTTTCCATGGGGGCCAACATTTGAGCTATCAAACAATAATGCCTTATATTTACCGCCCGGAAAATGAAGGGCTCCAGAATACGGACAATCTGTCGGTTGGGCGAGAATCTGAAGATGGGGCACCCTGCTCAATAGCCAAGAGGCAAAGGCGATGACGGCAAAAGCAAAATCTCGAATTACAGTCATCCTTGTCCCAATCTCAGAACGTTACGGAAAATTCAGGCAGCTTTTGAGGGCAATGAGATTCCAGTGAAAACACCCAACGTCAAATTACAGCAAGAAATGGGCCATAGGTCAGACGCTTTCACCATGTCGTATTCATTTGAAAATAATGATGATACTTGCCTGCTGGGGAAGGAATGGTGGAGTTATATGTAATTCCATATACATAATTTGGAAGTGGACAAATTTTCATACCGTGGAAACAGACTCTTAACAACTCGGTGGAGTGGAACGAGGACAGGGCAAGCCCCGCGCCTGCGAGACGTGTTTGGTTGCGGCCCGGGCGCCCCCCACGGGGGCACCCACACCATGGGTGCCCCTACGCGATGTGCGGCTTGCGACTAAAACAGCAGCTTCAACGCGAACTGAATCTGCCGCGCGCCGGTGGTGCCATCGGGCTGGCCGACTTGGGAAGAGGAGGTGCCAAAAGTTCCCGTGTCGGCAATGGCGTTATCGGGCTGGCCAAACTGCACGCGGTTAAAGAGGTTGTAAAACTCGAAGCGGAGTTGCAGCTTGACTCGGTCGCTGAAGCCTTGCTCCTTCATGAGTACCGCGTTCCAATTGTTGATACCCGGGCCGTAGAAATGGTTGCGGGCGAGATTGGAGGCGGTATCGTAATCCGGCAATCCGAAGGCGCTCAAAGGCGGTCCGGTTTCCGTGCGCGGCGCTCCGGCGGGGATGGCGGTGGGGCCAATTAATTCCGCGCGGTCCGACAGGCCGGTGTGCTGATTCTCGCGGTCGCCGAAGACGTCATAGGGCAGGCCGGTTTGGAAGGTGGTGATGCCGCTAATTTCCCAACCTTCCATGAATCTCCCGGCAAAACCGTGGTTCACATAGGCGCGGCCGCGCCCCAGGTTGGGTCGATAGATAAAGTTGAGGGAGAGGCGCTGGCGTACGTCAAAATCGGAGTTGCCGTATTCTGCCTTCAGATTGAAGGAGTTGCGGGGAAGCTCGCGATTGCCGGCGGCGGCCACGAGGGGGTCCGAGGCCCCGTCGAGGGCGTGGGACCAAGTGTAGGCTCCCTGGATTTGCACGCCGTGCGAGAGCCGCTGATTGAGGTTCACCTGGAGGCCGTTGTAGTAGGATTTGGCGATAGACTTATTCAAATCGGCGCCCGGGGTGTAGGACGTCGGGTTTTCGAAGGCGTTGTTGTTGACCGCGTCGAAAGGCAAATTTCCAATCTCTTCTCCGATCCAGAGATTATACCCGGTGAGGGTTGAATCGGTGGCCGTATCCACGCAGTTGTAGGGATTGGGGACCTTGCAATACGCCTCCAACGCCGCGATTAGGTTGGGTTGGGGCGGGTTGCCGTCCACCACGCGGAAAAGCCGCAGTCCCCTCACCCCCACGTAGTTGACCTCGAGGGTCAGCGAGCTGTCAAGTTGCCTCTGCACGCCAAAATTCCAATTCTGACTGTAAGGCGTGTGGAAGTTTGGATCGAACAAGTCGGGATAGACGAAACCTCCCAGTCCGGTTTCCGGGTTGTAGTTGTCCACGGTGGCGGAGGTCGGAACGGTGGTGGGAGCGGGCAATCCCGTCACGGCGACGAGAGGCGTGGCGCTAAAAGATTCCTGGAAGGGCGGATTCCCGCGGGCGTTTTCGAACAAATTGCCAAAGACCCGGTCATGGAAAATGCCATAAGCGGCGCGGATGGAAGTCTTGCCATCCTTGAAGGGATCCCAGGCAACGCCCACGCGCGGCTCAAAATTCTCGTATTCGTTGTTCCAGGCGGGACGGCTTGCCCCCGGCCCGACAATGCTGAAGGTAAATGGGGCAGTGCCGCTGGCGTCGGCGAAGAGGTTGGAGAAATTGTTGCCAACCTCGTAGGGCACCCCGTAGTATTCCCAGCGCAACCCGTAATTGAAGGTCAGATTGTGCCGGACCTTCCAGGCGTCCTGAACGTACAACGCCGTTTCCTTTTGGCGGAAACCCCGCAGGTCATCGCCGGTGCGCGCGCCGGCCGAGTTGAAGTACTGGGCCTGGCTCTGCGAGGTCACAAAGCCGAGCAACATGGCGACTTCATCGTTAAGGGTCGGATCGTTCAGCACCCCGGGATTCTCCGCAAGGCCCTGCAAGACCCCCGAGCCAAAATCGTACTCCGGAGCAAATACGAGAGAGGTGCGGGAGCTGAAGTCATCATAGGAATTCGAGTAAACGTCGCGTCCCTCCCAGCCAAACTTCAGGGTATGGGTGGAGTGAACCCAAGTGAGGCTGTCCACGATTTGGTAGGTGCCGGTATAACGCGACTGTCCGTTGGAATCTCCCAGCACGCCACAACCGAAACCCGAGGGGCCCGCCCCAAAGGGATCGCTGAGGGAATAGTCCGGACCCCGGCCGAAAGAGTCCACACCCCCGAAACTGTCGAAGATACTCGTTCCTCCGCAATAGAACGGGTCGTGGGTGCGGTTACCACCCACGCGCAGGTCATTCACCAGGTTGGGGCGCAGGGATGAGGTCCAGTCCAAGGACATATTCTGGGTGCGCTGGTAGGTGGCCACCGAACCCAGGTTACCCGGCAGGAAATTGCTGTTGCCGTCGTTGGGATCGTCGTAGCGGTTGAAAGCGTACCGTCCGCTCAGGGTGTTCTTGTCGCCGATGCGGTGGTCGAGCTTAACGGTAAAGCTGTCTTGCGTCGACCGGTCGGAGCTGGGGAAGAAGTATTGGCTGACAGCGCTGTCTATGGCCGGGCCATTCGCCGACGGGTAAAGCGCCAGGATCTTTTGGATGGTGGGGTCAAGCGGCAACCCGATTCCGTTATTGGCCGCACTGGCGGTGCTGACGTCAATGGGGACGGATGCGCCGGTGTTGGGATCGGTGGCGTCGAACATGCCCGTGCGGAAAGCGGCGTTGGGCACAGCACTGACGTTGGTGACGGTGGTGATGAAACGGTCGCCCTCGTAGTTGGCAAACCAGAAGGTCTTGTCCTTGCGGATGGGCCCGCCCGCCGAGGCCCCGAAGATATTGCGGATGTAAGGGTTCTTGGGAGTGCCGGGCAGATGATTGAAGAAATCGCGGGCGCCCAAGGCGTCATAACGCCCGAACCAGTACGCGTCACCATGAATCTGGTTGGTGCCGCTTTTGGTGATGATATCAATGACGGCGCCATTGTTGCGTCCGTACTCGGGAGAGAAGTTGTTGGTGATCACCCGGAATTCCTGGGTGGAATCGGGGTTGAGGGAATTCAAGCCGCCGGCGATTCCGGGCACATCGGTGTCGTTATTATCAATGCCGTCGAGCAGGAAGTTGTTGTTCCTCTCGCGCGTTCCGTTGGCGGAGAATCCGCCCAGCCCGGTATTGCTCTGGATAACCCCCGGGCTCAGAAGTACGAGACTGTAGGGATCGCGCAAAATGAGGGGCAGGTCAACCATGCGGCTCTGGTCCACCAGATTGCTGATCTGCCCGCTCTCCAGGTCAATGGGCGCCACGTTTTTACCGCTGACTTCCACCGTCTGGTTCATTAAACCGACCTGAAGGGAGGCGTTCAGGGTTAAGATCTGGTCAACGGTAAGGGTAATGCCCTCGAACTTTTCGGCTTTGAAACCCGACTTCTCGACCGTAACGTCGTAAACCCCTGGGGTCTCCTCAATTCGATAGACGCCGGCCGCGTTGGTCTCCAACGTCAGGTCGATTCCGGTCTTGGTATTGTGTAGTTTCACCAAAGCCCCAGGGACAACCGCTCCCGTGGGGTCCGCCACCGTGCCCGTAATCACGGAATTCTGTCCCCAGATCACACTGGGGCAAAAAAGGCCTGACACCAGGATGGCGAACAAAAATAGTCCAACCCTCAAATTAATGGATTTCAAAACAGGGTGAATATCCAATGCTACCTCCCACCTGAGATAGAGTTTTAATTCATTCCAGGCTGCGATGAACAATCCCGAGGGGTTGGCACGATAACTTGTAAATAGCCGCCCGCCAGAAGACGCAAAACGCTCCCCTATAACCCTTTTCACCTGGTAAAAACGAAAGCCGGATTCTGATAATCCAAAGTGAACTAATGGCAAAATGACGGCCAAACTCAGACACGATGTAACCAATTGATTTTAAACCAAAAAATGTGTCTAAATGGATGCGGAAGGCCGAAACGATATGGAAAATGGTATGGGATATACATATATCTGGAACACAAATAGTGACAGTATATCGCAGATGCCCTGAATTGCCCCAGTGGAGCGAGTCAAAGGCGTGGCTGACAGGGCTGCGAAATGACACGTTTAGCCCCCCCAAGGGGTCGTAGCCGACAGCAAATACCGTTACCCTTGAAGGGTTCTGAACGGATACGAATGTCTTAGCAGGCTGATGAAAAAGGTCGTAGCGGCGGGTTTACCCCGCCATCGCGCGTTGAAACTAATCGAGATATGGCGGGGTAAACCCTCCGCTACGACCTGCCGAACGAGCTTTTCAGCATCCTGTCAGGGGCTCTGGTTAAGCAAAGTCGGTGGAAGGATCGCGCTCTGGGCATTCCAAAGTCAGAACCTCGATCCCGCGTTGTTAAGCCTACTTCGAGGCTGGCTTTAACGTCCAGGCCTGGAGCTTGGCAAGCGACATCAGCTTGGGGGCATGAAACCCGCGGGGAAAGATCACCCAATCCCAGATTTCGGGGGAGTCATCGGCCACATAATCCGCGGCGGCAAGGGGAAACCAATCTGGACGACGGAGGGGAGTTGACGGGGGGGGTCCGTGAAATGGATTCCAAATCAGGCAAGTCATGGCTTTTTGGCCGGGGAGACGGCCCAGCCTGACACGACCGGGTATTGGGGATGGAAACAGATGCAAAAAAGATCGCAAGCGGAGGCAAATGGGGGTATATTGGTCCGAAACCGAAAAAGCAAGAGGGAAATTCCGGCTTCATTGCCGCCAGAGATTGGTTGCCCGACGTAGTCACTTCGGGGCGATACAATCTCGAACAATTGATGTGCGGAAAGAAGGAGATTCCGTATGAAACCACCGATTGGGCTCTTCCTGCTGATCGCCCTGTTGAGCTCGACAGCGGTGCTTGCACAGGATGCGCAGCATAGTGATCCATGTAAAGCCATGCCGGCCGCTGGGTCGGCCGCGGCAAAGTATTTCCTCACATTCGAACAGTTTGAAAAAGAGTTGCGAGTCGATCTCACCCGGCAGGATGCAGTGGCGCTGGCATTTTTGGTGAAGTTTCCTTTGCCCATCAATGAGACGGGAGGCGGCATGATCTCGTTGACCAACGCAGCCGCGCTCAAATCGCATTTTGCAGAGGTTTTCACGCCGGCCGTGCGCAAGCAGATCTTGAGCCAGACCAGCGACGACGTTGATGACCTTGACTGCGACGAGGGGCATATCTCGCTCGCGGAGGGAGTCATTACGGTCATCGGTACCGATCGAGGATATGCGATCTCTGCCGTGAGCCAGAATGGGATCATTACCCCAGAGACCTATTACCTATGCCAAACGCAGACCCATCGCATCGTGGTCGATGCGGTGGCGGGCGGAGAACTCCGTTATCGGGCCTGGAACAAGCCGCGGGCAGTATCGGAGGCACCCGATCTGACGCTTACGAAAGGAGAAAGTACAATCGAAGGCAACCGTTGCGGGGACCCGGTCTACACATTCAAGAACGGTGCGACGGAATACAGAGTTGAGGGCAGCCTGAGCTGCTACCCGACTTTGGAGACTTACGCACCGCCGAAGGGCGCCACCGGGCGACTGGAAGTTACTGTCGCAGGCAAACCGGCCGCAGTTTCCTGGTGCTACTGACGGCATGTGGGGTTGCCCTCTTGATGATTTTGGGACTTCCGGCTAATTTGAAATCCACCGGCTTATCCTCCTGATGTGGCAAGCCACTTGCCTCGAATGAATACTGATCTGGCCTATTACCTTTCAATTTTTCTCGTTGACACCAATGTCGGCAAAGTCCGGTGACTACGCATGGGCACAGGTCCCCTGGGTAGAGTCCCTTTCTTCACGTTTATAACCCCTGCTTGTATTATCATGGCGCCAGCGGGGCGATCGGCGGAAACAATAACCATTCCACATGAATGCCTTAGGGGCCCTGGTCAAGCAAAGTCGGTGGAAGGTGGTGTCCTAATTCCAACGTAACGCCGCCATCTTGGCGGCTTCTGTGCCGGCTGGAAGCCGGCGTTACGCATCAAATTGGGACACTACCCGGTGGAAGGATCGCGCTCTGGGCATTCCAAAGTCAGAACCTCGATCCCGCGTTGTTAAGCCTACTTCGAGGCTGGCTTTAACGTCCAGGCCTGGAGCTTGGCAAGCGACATCAGCTTGGGGGCATGAAACCCGCGGGGAAAGATCACCCAATCCCAGATTTCGGGGGAGTCATCGGCCACATAATCCGCGGCGGCAAGGCGGGCAGGCGCAAAAGTGACGGTGTCCGGCGGTTGGCCTCCCTGCATGAGGCTCTGGGCAACTTTCGCAATTCCCACCAGATAGCTCTCCGGGGGGACAGATTGGCTACCCAGCCAGATGGCGCTGGGAATCCGCCCGGTCTTGTTAAGGTCGTCCTGAACATCCAGTACCGTGCGCGCCACCTGCCCCCAAGGCGCTGCCAGTTTCGCCGTAAGCGGCTCGGGCGCTGAGGCTGGGCCGTAAGGGGTTCGCTCCAGCACCAGCGGCTCCGCCCCCTGCGGCTGGACGATTCCCGCCAGGAACTTGTTGATCACATAAAAAACCTCGCTGGCGCTCAAATTGAAACTGTCACCCACTTGAAACGACACTTCGGGATCCACCTGGCCGGCAATGGCGCTGACCTCCGGTGTCGAGAAAAGGTGAGTCTGCGCCCGGTCACGAAACTTCTCGGCAGCCCCGGAAGCGGTAAGGAACTGAACGCGCGGAAATGACCTCAAAAAGCGGACAAAATCTTCATAATATTGGAAAGCCTTCTCTGTCTCCTCTGGAGACCTGAGCCCTGGGGACTTCCAATGGTCTGTGGACGGGTTCGCTCCATAGGCAAAATTCACTACGTCCCAGAATTCCTTGTGCACAAATTCGCAGGGATGGAAGTACACGCTGATGACACCGCCGGCCTTCCGCGAACTCAGGGTGACGTAGGCATCCTGAAAACGGACTTTGACCGCGTCCAGGTTGGACCAATCTGCGTCGGGGCGCAGTTGCTCACCCACCCGCGTGTTGAAGATGTTGAGCAATCCTCCGTACCAAAAGGGCTGGCCTCGCAATCCCACTTGCTTGCCTTCGTCCAAATAGACGCGCACGCCCCACTTTTGCAGCGCCGGAAAAGCCTGCGGCGCCCAGGAAGCGCCCGGCTGTCCGTAAGCCACCGGCGTCTTTCTGAAGATGTGAGCGACATCGTCAAAGCCTGGGCGCTCGCGGCGGGTGAATTCCTCCACTCCCGTATCCCAGTCCAGGTTGGCTTCGTATTCGGCGATGGTAGGGTGTTGGCTGTGGGTGTTGGAGTGATAGCCAATATCGTGCTGGGCCAGCGCGGAAATTACATCCTGTCGCTGGCGCCTCTGGAGCGCGCGTGCTTTTTCGCCTACCACTTTGAAGGTCGCGGGAATACCCTGCTCCGTCAGGAACACCGCCAGGCGTTTGGCGGCGTCATCGCTTTGCGACAGGATGTAATCTTCCGTGTCAAACCAGAGCAGGATGTAGACCTGTCCCTCGGTAGGAGTCTCCGGCTGGGGCCGCTCCTCGCGGGAGCCGCCGCGGCGGGGAATGTGGATCGGAGGCGGAGAAGGATTCTGGCCCGGCGCCTGCCCCGGCGCTTGTCCCGGCAGTTGCGCCGATGCCGCGGCGATTCCGGTGAACAGAACTGCCGCCGCCCACGCCACTGCTAACATCGTGGCTTTGCTGTTGGCTCTTACCACGGCCGAGAATTATATCCGCAGATTGCGCAGATTACTCAGATTAAAGAAGGAAAACACAATCAGAAAAGCGCAGGTCAAAACGGCCTCAGCGCAGGGAGGCATTCCCAGAACGGAATTCCGGGCCGCTTTCCGGTTCGTCCTTAGATGCGTTCTTCTCTCTTTGCTTGATTCTTAATCCGTGCAATCGGCGTTATCGATGGATCAGGCGGCAAATGATCTGGGGAATCCGTCGTGTGGACTGGAAGCCGCCTGCTGCAGTAATTTCTCAATGCGGGTACGCCAGCCGTGCAGCACTTGTTGCCCCCAAGCGTGATCTCCCCGCAGCTCCCAGTATTGCAGCGCCAGCGAGAGACGCGCAGTCGGGCACTTGATTACAAAATTGTCGCGATCGATGCGCCAAGCGCCTTGAGAATAGAGGGAGGAAAGCTTGAGGAAAGTGTTCGCGTAAAGTTGCAGGCGCTGCAGGATTTCCGGCGCCAGTCGGTTCGCGGTATCGGCCAGTGAATTGCCTTCCGCCAGCATGGCCACCACGCTTTCGTAAATGTTGACATAATCGGTCAAGGCGCCGCGCCGGAAAAACGCTAAGGGCGATCCGAACTCCACGAGCACTTCATGATCCCAGAGTCGGGCCAGCAGCGCGGCCTCTAAATAGGCAAGATCGACGAAGGCAGTGATCCGAGTTTCACCCGCCGCAACGTCCCTGCCCCACGCGCCCATCCACCCGCGATGGTCTGCCGGCAGGGTTGAGGCAAACTCTCCCAGCCGTTCGAGCGCCAACCGCACGCCCTGGGCCATGGCAGGGACTTGGCTCGATGCCACGCGCACTTCAGCTTCGACCAGTTCTTTGTTCGTTTCTGTGCTGCACGCAACCGGAACGACTACGGCATGAACGCCGGGTTCGATTTCTTGTTGGGTCACTCGCCTCGTGCTGTAGCTTAAATCGAGCAGATCCCGCCAACGCTGGCGAACCGTTTCGGTAGGGGTGTCAGGCAGATGTGCCGGTTTCTCCGAGTTGGTGGTTGCTGCCATTGCCCCTGCTTCCTGCAGGACGACGGCCATCCGGGATGCGAGCACGCCAACAAACCCTAATGACTTCAAATAATGAGCTTTACTCCTAAAATCCAGGAAGGCAAAATCTGCGTGAACGTGCGGCAAACTACGCAGGACAGAGATTGTTCTCAGCTAGAGACGGTTCGGCCGCCAATGTACAACCGGTGAGATTGCGCCCGATTCAACTAAGGTAATATACTTTTGTTAACTCACTCCCATCGCATTCCTTATCGCACCAAGACGACACTTTCCAGTATCTTGTCGAAGGTCGTCGTGTACGATTCAAAGGCTACAGCGGGAGCAATGAAGATGAAGGTCAAGACGGAGTCGCCTTGGCGCACCGTCACCATATGGTCCGTTTCCTTCTGTCCCTCAATCGGGGAATCGTTTTGCAGCAGAGTGCTGATTGCCGGATTCCCGCGCAGGTTCATGCCCGTTTGCTGCAAAACGTGCATTGGGGGGTTCGACCGCCGCATTGACTCGACGAGTTCCTGCGTCGCATCCACCAGCCCCCAATTTTCCCCCTGAGGCTTGTATAGGCTGACAGCCGCGCCGTAAGCTTGTGCCGTTTCCCCCTCCGCGCCCGCCACCATGCCTCCGGGAGGAAACAGCGCCACGCTATCCTCACCGCGCTGCAACTGCCAGTTGTCGGGATATTGGAGGGTAAAGATTTTGCCATCGTAATGAATCAAGTTCGCGGATGGCGGAGGCGGGGCTTGCTTCTTGGCATCGATTCTTGGCGTGCCTCTCTGCTGCGGCGGTGGAGCGAGCACCGCCAAGTATTGCTTGGCTCTCTCGAATTCCACGCTGTCCGTCTTCGTCCCTCGCACCGCACCCAGTCGGGCAATTTCCGCGTCCACGTCCTTGATGCGGTTCTCGGGATTGGGATGGTCGGAGAAGAATTGCAGGGTGCGCTGCGGGTATTCCTTGGCGATGATCTGGAAAAACTGCACCATGCCATGGGGATCGTATCCGGCCTGGTAGAGAATGTAAGTGCCCACCTCATCCGCCTGCGTTTCCGCGCGCCGCGAGTTCTTAAGCAGCAGCGAATCCACCCCCAGGCCGAGGCCCAGTTGCGCCAGTTGACTGGTCAGGCTGCCTCCCTGGCCGAAAATGCTGCTCAGAATTGCCATCCCTCCCTGCGCCAAGACGGCTTGCGAGGCGATGTGCGTTCCGTGGCGCATCACCACGTGACCGGATTCGTGAGCAATCACCCCGGCCAGTTGCGACTCATTTTCAGCGGCATCAAACACCCCGCGGTTCACATAAATGTACCCGCCCGGCAGAGCGAACGCGTTGATCTCCGCGCTGTTGACGATCTTGAACTCCCACGCATACTCCGGATAGTTGTTGGGCGCAAAGGCCACCAACTTCTTCCCCAAACCATTAAGGTACTTCAGGGCCTCCACGTCGTTCAGCAAGGGCAATTGCTTATCCACCTGCGCGGCGTTTTCCTTCCCCAACTGCGCGTCCTCCTGGGGAGTATAAAAGTTGTAGCCGGGCTTGAAATCGGGCTTGTCAGCACCCTGGGCAAGGATCGGCGCGAGCGCCAGCACCGCCAACAATAATGCGGATGCGAGTTTTCCCGGTGCCTGCCATGCCGCCCGCAAGATCATAAACGTCTCTTCCTTCTCCAATTACCTGAACACCGGCTTGTGCCCTGATTTGCGCCGGAATTCAAGTGGTTTGCAGAAGTTGCTTCTCCTTTCGATCCGGGGTGGACCCCTCACATGAGGGTGGTCGAGCGTCTTACAGTGCCACTCTACCGCCCCTTTGTCCCCTTCTCATTGAGGCGGAGGATTTAGAAACTTCCCCACCGCGTCATTGAACTCCGCGGGCTTGCCGACCATGGGAATGTGCCCCGTGCCGTCCATCACGATCATCTGCGAGCCCGCAATGCCCTTGTGGAACTGTTCCCCCATGGCCAAAGGAATCAGCATATCATCGTGCCCCCAGACGATCAGGGTGGGAGCCTTGATCTTGTCCAGTTTCTTGTCCTCGAACTCACGGCCCGTGATCATTTCCGCCACGCTGCTGGCTACCGTATAACTGTCGCCATTCTCCACGTGGCGCTCGAAGGCACTGGGCCCCAGATCGGTGGTGGCCCACTCCTTGTTCGCCGCCATCAAATCAAAGAACCAGTGCGTGTTCAGCAGTGAAAGCGGCTTCCGCCCACCCTCCGGCCACTTTAAGGCGGCCGTGGGACGCAGCCCCGCGGCATCCACCAACACCAACTTCTCCACCATTTGCGGATGCCGAATGGTAAAGTCCAGCGCCACCCAGCCCCCCAGCGAGTTTCCCACCAGGCTGGCCTTGGGGATCTTCAACGCCTGCATAAAGCCGTGCAGGTAATCGGAAAAAATATCCACCCGGTAGCGCATGATCGGCTTATCCGACTGGCCGTAGCCGATCTGGTCGAGGGCTATCACCCGGAAGTTCTGGGAGAGGGCGTCAAGGTTGGCGGACCAGTGCCGCCAGTCCGCGCCCAGGCCGTGGATGAGAATCACCACGCTTCCCTTCCCCGCCTCGTGATAAGCGACCGTGTGGCCATGGACTATCACAGTTTGCTGCGGGGGCAAGGGCGACGCCGCTTGGCGCGCAGCCGCGGCACTGAGAGTGCACAGCAAGACCAGCCCTCCCATACCCATGTGTCCGGCTTTCTGGAAAAGAAAAGATTGCTTGTATTTCATGGAAATATCCCCTTGGGTTCGGTAATAAGAACAGTTATCAGTTATCAGTTGTCAGTCATCAGTTACCCTCGGTCCTCATGTGATAAAGCCGTTACTGATGACTGACAACTGAAGACTGAGGACTTCAAAAGCGTGCCACCGGCTGCCCGGCGGCGTCCACGCGTTCGAGCAGCCGGTAACGCGCCCCGCACGTTGGGCAGTGTACCACGGGCCCGCGTGCTGATGCTTCCGCCCCCACATCTCCCACCAGGCCGAAGTGGCCGTCCGGCGAGCGGTAGAACTCAAACATCAGTTGGCCGCAAAGCCCGCAGAACTGCCGGCGGCGCACCACGCGAACCGCGTCGACCATGTCGATACCCACTCCTCGACGCAGTACGGCGCCTTGGCGTCAAAGGAACCCTGTAGTATACCGGAAATGACGAGGATTGCGTGGGAGGCCCCCGCCCCGCCTGCAATTTCAAGGAAGGGGTTATCGGCCTGTAGGAGCTCAAAGTGGCGGTCGTACAACTGCCCTTGACGCACGTCCACGCCCCCGTTAGCATCACCTCGGGAGGTTTCCATGTCCCCCAAGCAACCTGCCAGTTCCTACCTTTCCCGCGCTATGGTGTTTCTTCTGCTCCTGTCATCATGTATTTATGCGCAGGATGTTCCCAAGCTCCAATTGATTATTAAACAAAGGCTTCCTGTAGCAGCAAATGGATTTGTGCGACTATTAGCAGCCTCCCAACCTCAATGCGACAACGCCGGGAATGTTTATATGCGAATGGCCCAACCGGCCCCGGCAGATCCCAGTTTGCAGCCGGTGACGAAAATCTCAGCAGATGGCCGGCATGTAACCACGTTCTCACTCGAATCCGTCCCCGGCTTGGCCCCCAAATCGTGGATTGACACTTTCGCATTCGGCCTGCGTGGTGAGGTATTCGCCTTCGCCCACAATGGCGACGTACCAGAGTTCATATCCTTTCGCGATGACGGCCAATTCGATTCCGCGAGCAGGATCGACCCGGATATCTACTCAGCACAATTGACAGTTTTCTCGAGCGGCGAGTTCCTATTGAGGGGAATCCAACGATCCGGGCCACCTGGGAAGAAGCGTCAAGACCCCTTCACGGGCATTTTCGATCGAAATGGAAAACTCCTTAAGAAGATCACATTGCCGGAGGATGTCCAGTTCAAAAGCCGCGACGATTTCAAGGATGCTGCGGATTATGGGAAGGAAATCCGCGCGGCAATGGAAGTATTCTGGTCCGGTCAGGCATTTTCGGCAGATGATGGCAACGTCTACCTGGTGCGACCTTCGAAAGCGGCCTTGGTAGATGTCCTTTCCCCCGGCGGCGAGGTAGTACGGCAGTTGACACTTAATCCCCCCGACCCATCATTCAAAGCGGGAAGCGTGAAAGTTGCTGGTGGAATGATGGTGGTGGAGTTCTTGCAGAAAATCCCCGGAGATCCTCAAAACCGGATCAGCAGGGTTATCTATTCCGTATTTGACACGGAGAAGGGCGAAAAGCTGTATGACTACGAAGGGCCATCTGAAATCATTGGTATTTTCGCCTGCTACACTCCCAACTACTTCACCTTCTTGAGTGTTGATGACAACGGATTGAGTCTAGTCCACGCAGCAACCCGCTAAGCCTGGCCGGCCCGCAGCGCACGAAAGGATGACTGGCAAGGCAAAGTTACTTGGCCGAGTACTTCTCAGGGTTCTGATCGAACTTGGCTTTGCACCCTTGGGCGCAGAAGTAAATAGTCTGGCCTTTGTATTCACTGGTGGCGGCGGCTTTTCCCGAGTCAATGGTCATTTTGCAAACCGGATCGATAACTTTCATCACCCCTCCTCATTCGTAATCAGCCGGGAATTCTATCATTTCCGCCTCGCTGGGTGCGAGACTCTGCGCCTCGGCGCCTCTGCGGTGAAAAGAATCTTTGGGGTGGAGAATCAGGGTGCTGGCTCCCGGAATACGGCCGTGGGGGGAGCAGCAAGCGGGGTTACATGCGAGCGGCCAAGGAGCGCTCCGGGACTTCCAAATCCTCAAGCTTATGCTGGCATCGCGGGCAAACCAGGATAATGCTGGCGACGCGTTCGCCCTCCACGCGCTGCACGTCCCAACCGCTGCGCACGGCTTCCCCCGCGCGTGGTAATCGCCGGTCGCAGTACCAGCAGCGCCCTTTGCCCGTGGAGCAGATGGCGTGCAGTGCGTCTTCCACATCCAGCACCATCCGCCCGCGTGTATTAACTGCGCTCAAACTCACCTCCGGCCCGTAGGGGCAGGACATAGTTGCCGGGGGCAACTCCCCCGGCTACTAAATGAATCCCCCTGCCGGGATTTACGACCATCTCGACTCTTCCCCTCCGGGCACCCGCCGGCGATTCACTGCCGACTGCCTCCTGCTTTCTGCCTACTCTCCTTCTACGAGCACCCGCTGGTACTCCCGCAATTGAGGCACTTATAGCACGCCCCGTTGCGGACCATGATGGCGCCGCAATCGGCGCAACTGGGGGCGTCCTCGCTTTGGTTGACGCCCGCCAAGCCTCCCTGGCTCATGGAGGTGGTGAATCCGCTCGGCGGCGGGGCTTCAGCGGAGGCGCGAGTGAACCGCGTGGCCAATGCCGCGGCCTTTTCCACTTCTTTGCCATTGAGCGACTGCACGCTGGCGTCCTCGCGAGGCTGCGCGTCGCGGGGAAGAAACTTCCACGCCAGCCAGCGGAAGATGTAATCCATCACCGACTTGGCGTGGCGGATTTCGGGGTGGTGCGTCCAGCCGCTGGGTTCAAAGCGCGTATGGCTGAACTTATCGCACAGCACCTTGAGCGGCACGCCATACTGCAAGGCCAGGGAAACGGCGGTGGCGAAGGAATCCATCAGGCCGGAAACCGTCGAGCCCTCCTTGGCCATGGTGATGAAGATTTCACCGGGTTGACCGTCCTCGTAGAGGCCCACGGTCAGGTAACCCTCATGCTGCCCCACCGCGAACTTATGCGTAAAAGCCATGCGCTCGTCGGGCAGCTTGTGGCGGTAGGCCTGCGGAGCGGATTCCGTCTTCGCCTCTTTGGCCTTCTCGGACTTCGGGCTCATGGCCTCCTGCTCCTTCTTGGGTTTCGCGTCAGAGGTGTTCAGCGGTTGCGAGCGCTTGGAGTTGTCGCGGTAGATGGCGATGGCCTTGAGTCCCAGCCGCCACCCCTCCGTGTAGACGCTGGCGATCTCCTCCGCCGTTGCCTCTTCCGGCATATTCACGGTTTTGGAAATGGCGCCGGAAAGGAAGGGCTGCACGGCGGCCATCATGCGCACGTGGCCCATGTAATGGATGGAGCGCTTGCCGTTGGCGGGTTTCAGCGAGCAGTCAAACACCGGCAGGTGCTCCGCCTTCAGGTGCGGAGCGCCCTCGATGGTGCCGTGCTGGTCGATGTAATTGACGATTTCGGACGCTTCCTTGTCAGTGTAGCCGAGCTTGAGGAGCGCCGTGGGCACCACGTTGTTGACGATTTTGATCAGCCCGCCACCCACCATCTTCTTGTATTTCACCAGGGCCAGGTCCGGCTCAATGCCCGTGGTGTCGCAATCCATCATGAAGCCGATGGTCCCGGTGGGCGCCAGCACCGTGACTTGCGCGTTGCGATAGCCGTATTTCATGCCGCTGGCCAGGCACTCATCCCAGGTCTTCTTGGTGGTCTCCCACATATTCTCGGGAACGTTGCGCGCGTTCACGTGCTGGAGCGCCTGGCGGTGCATGGAAATCACGCCCAGGAAGGAGTCGCGATTCACCGGGAAGCCCGGGAAGGGCCCCAGTTCCGCCGCGATGCGCGACGATTGCAGGTAAGCCTCGCCGTGCATCAGAGCTGTGATGGCGGCGGAGAAGTCGCGCCCGCCGTCGGAATCATAGGGCAGGCCGTTGGCCATCAGCAGCGCGCCCAGGTTGGCATAGCCCAGCCCCAGGGGGCGGAAGTCGTGCGAATTCTGGGCGATTCGCTCCGTCGGGTAGCTGGCATTGTCCACCAGGATTTCCTGCGCCGTAGTCATGATGTCCACGGCGTGCCGGAACGACTCCACATCGAACTTGCCGTCAGGGGTGAGGAACTTCATCAGGTTCAGAGACGACAGGTTGCACGCCGAATCGTCCAGGAACATGTACTCGCTGCAAGGGTTGGAGGCATTGATGGGCGCCGTGGCCTTGCAGGTGTGCCACTTGTTGATGGTGGTGTCAAACTGCATGCCGGGGTCGCCACACTGCCACGCGGCTTCCGTGATCATCTTCATCAGGTCGCGGGCGCGATAGGTGCGGGCCAGCTCCTCGGTGCTGATGTGGCGCGTCGTCCAGTCCCGGTCTTCCACCACCGCCTTCATGAAATCGTCGGTGGCGCGCACGCTGTTGTTGGCATTCTGGAAGAAGATGGAGCTGTACGCTTCGCCGTCGATGGCCGGATCGTAACCGGCATCCACCAAAGCCCAGGCCTTGCGCTCTTCCTTGGCCTTGCATTCGATGAATTCCTGAATGTCAGGGTGGTCCACATTCAGGATCACCATCTTGGCGGCGCGACGCGTCTTGCCGCCGGATTTAATGACACCGGCAAAGGCATCATAACCTTTCATAAACGAGAGGGGACCCGAGGCCACACCGCCGCCCGACAGTGCCTCAACTGAGGAACGAAGAGGCGAGAGGTTCGTACCCGTTCCCGAACCCCACTTGAAGAGCATCCCTTCCACTTTGGCCAGATTCAGGATGCTTTCGAGATTATCTTGGACGGAGTTAATAAAGCAGGCAGAGCACTGCGGGTGCCGGTAGGCCTCGGTCTCCTTCTTGATGCCGCCCGTGGCCGGATCCCAAAACCAGCCGGTCCCACGGGCACTGCGGTGGTACTTGTGCCACAAGCCGCAATTAAACCAAACGGGTGAATTGAACGCCGCCTTCTGCCGAACCAGGATGTGCGTCAATTCATCGTGAAAACTCTTGGCGTCTTCCTCGCCGCGGAAGTATCCGCCCTCCACGCCCCACTGCGCGATGGTGTCGGCCACGCGGCTGATCAGTTGCCGCACGCTTGATTCACGCTCCGGCGTCCCCATCTTGCCGTGGAAGTATTTCGACGCCACGATGTTGGTGGCGGTCTGCGTCCAATCCTTGGGCACTTCCACGTTGCGCTGCTCAAAAATGACTTTGCCCTTGTCATTCTGGATGGAGGCGGTGCGCACTTCCCACTCGATCTCTTCCAGGGGGTGCCCGCCTGCCTTGGTGAAAAGCCGCTTGACGGCGATACCATGCTTGCTCGATGTTTCGGCACCGGAGGCCCAGGACTTGGTTTCAGTCGACACAGCATCCAGCTCTGCCATATTGCTCCTCCAAAAGATTGGCTTCACGCCCTCGATTGATTTTTAGCTGGTGCGGCCTGGTCACAACAGGACATTATTTGATCGTGAGTCCCGCTGCCGGTTATGCCCCCCTCCGGGCGGAATCCGGCTCCGCAACGGCACCGACGGAATTTAACTCGGCTTAATACGTTTGTCAAGAGAAAACACTATATGTTGTGGTTTGATGGGTGGTATCGACAAAATCTTGTGGAAAACTTGTTGAAAACTCGGGGCACGGGATACGGGGCACGGAATACGGGGTTAGGGGTTAGGGACCAGGGGTTCGGGATTCGGGATTCGAGATTAGGGATTAGGGGTTCGTGAAAGACTATGCTTCCTGAAACCTGGTTGCCTGAGCTAATTCCAACCGTGAAAAGGAAATAGAACCCTGCGTCCCGAGCCACGTACCCCGTATCCCGTGTCCCGAATTCCTAGCTGGGGAGGGGCGCTTTCAGATTCACCTTGGACAGCGACTTCACCAGCGCCATTTCCACTGTCTCTTTCGCCAGTCCGCGCGCCACGGCAATCTCATCCACCAGAAGTTGCCAGGAGCGGTCCAACATTTTCTTTTCACGGAAGGAGAGAGGCTTGGCTTGGTTGAGAATGATGAGTGCTTTCAGAACTTCGGCCACCTGCATCAGTGAGCCGCTCCGCATCTTCTCGGAGTTTTCTTTGAATCTCCCTTTCCAGTCGCCGGCGGACTTACATCGGCCCTTCTGCAAGTACTCGAGAATGCTGCCAATTTCGCTGTTCTTGGTCACCCGGCGCAGACCCACGGTGGCCACACTGCCCAAGGGCACCATCACCCGCATACTTGTAGAGCTAAGCTTCAGTAAATAAAACATTTCTGGCTGACCGGTAAGATTGCGAGTAGAAATTTGTTCAACGATACCTACACCTTGATTGGGATAGACAACCTTGTCGCCTATCTGAAATTGCGCAAGTTGCATGGGGACTCCTCGAAGGTCATGAATGCTACTTAAAGGACTCTTAATAATAATCGCGAATTTGTCGAAAGTCAAATGAATAGAAACAAAGGTGATGGGCCATTTTGATGTCCAGGCCGCGGAATGGCGAGCTAAACTCTCCCCTATAGCATCGATATTGACTCACTACCGAGGCAAAGGAGTGATTATTTGACCTAAATCAAGCAGCCTAGCCTCCAGGCATGGGGCCGCAGAACTCTTGGCGTTGCAAATCGCCACAGTAAATCGGAGCTGCTTACCACGCGCCGTGAAGCTCCACGCGCAAGTCCTTTTAAATCAGTTGACAACGCTTCGACTGCCACTGCTTGCGGTCGCGGCTCTAAAGTGATCAGAAATCCACAGGCAAGAACCACGCCATCAACATGCAGCAGACAGACTGCTCCATGCATCATATAATAGGGTGTGGTTACATCCATCAGGGCTAGGTGAAGTATTGTTTAGACATGTGTTCACAACGTTGGTCTTGGTGTTATTTGCTCCCAGCCAGGTTTTCTGGTTATGGCAAGTGCGCGCGCTGGGCATAAAACTCATTCGCCGGCGCTCTTTGCGGCGCTGGCTAGGCTGGTCGGGGGTAAGTACCTATCTAGGTTTGCTGGCCTTCAATTTGCTTGGCTCAAGAACTGTTCCCGAGCCCGCGCACCTGACGCTCCAGGCCGCGCTGCTGCAAGCTCCCTTCCGCTGGTGGATGCTCTCATCCTTGCTCGGGTTCGTGGCGATGGCCGCCTTCTACCTCTGTGGCCGCCTGGGGAGAACGGCGCTTGGGGTGTACCGGAAGTTGCTTCCCTCCTTGCGCCCCGAGGGGCAGCAATTGTTCTCTCCCGCGCGCCGCCACTTTCTTACCCGGACGGCGATGGCCGTAAGCGCTACGCCCTTCGCGGCCTGTGCCTATGGCCTGCTGTATGAGCGCACGGAGATTGAGACCACGCGCCAACCGATCGTGCTGCGGCGCCTGCCGAAAGCCTTTGACGGCTTCCGCATTGCCCAGCTTTCCGACATCCATGTAGGCCCCTTCATGCCGGCCAGCGACATCCGCAAGTACGTCGCCATGGTGAATCAGTTGCAACCGGATTTGGTGGCGCTGACCGGCGACTTTATCACCTGGGAGGCCTCACCGGAACGCGCCGTGGTGGAGGCCCTCGCCGGGCTCAAGGCGCCGTATGGCATTTTTGGCTGCATGGGCAATCATGAGCGCTGGGCACGCGCGGAAAACTCCATCACTCGCCTCTTCGCCGCGCAGGGGATCAAAATGCTGCGTCTCGAAAACGCCACGATTGCGTCCGGCGGCGAGCGCTTGAATTTGATCGGCGTCGATTACCAAACCCGTGTGCCCTTTGGCCCGCCGGGGGATGGAATCGTGGACCGGTATTTGCAGGGCGTGGAGCCTCTCCTGCTTCCCGGCGCCGTCAACATCCTTCTCAGCCACAATCCCAATACCTTCGACCGCGCCGCCGAACTCGGCATCGACCTCAGCCTGGCCGGCCACACCCACGGCGGCCAAGTTACCCTGGAGTATATCTCCCCGGGTCTTTCCCCCGCCCGCCTGATCACCCCCTATGTGCGCGGCTGGTTCCAAAAGGGCGAGTCGCAACTCTACGTCAACCGCGGCATCGGAACCATCTTCTCCCCCGTGCGCTTCGGCTCCCCACCGGAAATCACCATGTATGAATTGAAGCGCGCGTAGGGCAACACAAGCTTTCAGCTATCAACTCTCAGCTATCAGCTTTCAGCTTTGGCTCTCAGCACGCCGTTTGCGCGCGGGGGGCACAGGCACTCCGAAGCTGCAAAAAAATAGACAATCTCACGCAAAGACGCCAAGGCGCAAAGACTCGCAAACGACAACTTCCTTGTTTTATTCGCGCCCTCTGCGGCTTTGCGCCTTTGCGTGAAGTCCTTTTTGCTAGTCCTGGAATTACCTCAAAGCTCCGGAGTGCCTCTGTCACCGAATGTAGCGGCGAGTTTACCTCGCCATTTGGCATTAAGAAACCAGAACCGGCAACGGATAGTACGTGGTGACAGAAAAGTTGCCCGCGTCAGTGCGCAAACATACAAACCATCGTACGCGCCGCCCGCCGCGGCAAACCGCCCTGCGCTAGCTCACCGTCAGGGTGAGCGTCGTACTGTGTTGCAAGTTGGCCGCGCCCGCTGCGGTTCCGGTGACGGTCAGCGTATACGTCCCGGCAGGCGTTCCGGGGTTGGAGGACCCGCCTCCTCCACCGCCACCTCCGCCACCTCCGCCACAGCCCGTTATCGCCAGAGCCAGCAGGGTCAGTGCGGCCAGCGTCAATCCCCAACCCAGTTTCCGGCTTCGTGCCTGTCGGCGCGCCAACCTGGACGCCCACCACGCCAGCGCCAACAATCCCAAGAGTAGGAAGGTGATGATTCGCACAGCGCTTCCGGGGCCAAGCGGCGGCGTGAGGTGCAGGTTGGGCACGACCGCGGAAGGAGCGGTGGTGGTGACCGTAACGGTAATCGCGGCCGATCCCGACCCGCTGGGCGTGGTCGACGAGGGGTTGACCGTACAGGTGGCCTCCGAGGGCGCCCCCGTGCAGGTGAAGTTGATGGTTTGGTTCATGCCGCCGAGTCCGCTCAAGCTGAGCGAGTAGTTTGCCGGCTGGCCCGGCGTGACCGTGGCGGTGGTGGAAGATCCCGTAGGCACGGTCACCGAGAAGTCCTGGCCCGTGCCGCTCAAACCGAGGGTCTGCGGGCTGCCAGGCGCATTGTCAGTGAACGAGAGGCTGCCCGACGCCGCGCCTCCCGCGGAGGGCGTGAACGTGACCGCTACCGTGCGGTCCGTAGCGCCGCCTTTGCGGTCCGCGTCTTTTCTCGCCGTGATGTTACAAACTGTAGTAGTGTAGCGCTGTGTCAAAGTTGCGGCGTCCTTTTCCCCGATGTTTCTTCATCACCGTGCGCCTGCTTCTCCGGCGTACAAATTTGATGGAGGAAAAACCGCTACCCACTTCCAGACGACGGTCGAGTACATTGGGCAGCGAGAAACTGTCAGGGAAGAGACTGTCAGGGACGAGAAGAGACGCGGACCGCAAAGGCGGCGGTCCGCGCTACGAACTTGAGGATGCCCACCGGGCACTCGATGAGGTTGTCCTGGCTGCCTACGGTTGGCCGGAGGACCTGAGCGATTCCGAAATCCTGGAACGCCTGTTGGCACTGAATCGCGACCGCGCAGGGGCTTGAACCTTCCGTTCTCAAGAACCTTGCTTCGCTGCCCAGTCGCACACACCGCCGTCTTTTTGATTCTGCGCCAGCCCGCCACTGGATCAATTACGTCGCACCGCTTGCGGAACTGTCAGCAGCAATCTTCGAAGGACAAAGCGCCAAACTCAAGAGAACGTGTATTACCCTGCTGCTTATTTGGCGGTCAAAATTCGCCGGAGTAAACAGCCCATGACAGACGTAGTTTCTTACATTTTGCCCGCGCTCATCGGCAAGAAAGACAAGGAAGTACCGCCACAAGTTCTCTCCGAGGGCCTTTCGGACTTCTTCCTCTCGGAGAATCTCATTCAGAGTTTTCTCGTACATCATGCCCGTTCCGACCCTTGGTGGCCTAGTCACAGGAACACCGAGCAGAGTTAGCAGCATACGGAGAGCGTGCTCGATTTGAGGGACGAGAACATGGACTGATTTCACATAGTCCTCCTCAAAGTATGCTGCGACTCCTTCCTGGATCAGGTCCCTGCGCTCCCCATCGAAGAGTGGAGATCGATACAAAGCAGCTACAATGCCGTCAGGCTTCGGCGCGTAGCGGTTCCGGACGCGATCGAGTGACATGTCTAGAAACGGAGATGAGAACTCGATGTTCTTGGCAACTTGCATTAGCAAGCGCCCCTCGGGATCATCATCAGGCGCGCCGACCTGAGCATTAAACCGCGTGGTCGTCGCCTGTGCTACTGGAATCATCGAGGACAGCGGAGCGATCTCAGACGTTTTCCTGAGAAGTTCACGGGCGTGGTCCGCGCTCGGGATAAAATGGGCGGCGATCCTGTCAAGAGCAACCTCGAGCCCACCGCTGGTCATCTTTACCAAGAATGACTCAAGTTCACCCTCGGGAATCGAGACCTCGACCGAGACCTTTTTCATATCAGCCCCAATATCTCTGGCTTTGGCCTCGAGAGCCAAATGAGCACGGTTCGCGTCTTCAGCCATCCCATGGCTGCGGTAATACTCGTAAACCTGCTGAAGCCATGACATGCCCATTGAAGGACCGGAGTTCGCAGCGTGGAGCTCGAATGCCTGTCCGCACACACGATGAACTCTCTTAGCGTCCTCCGTTTGTCCTGCTCGCCGATAATGCTGGCCGAGGCGTTCTGCGGCTGGTCTGGTCGCAAATAAGCTGGGCCCTGACCCTACTTTCGCACAGTCTCTTAAAATGCTTTCAAGTGAATCGATGATCTTTTGCTTTTGTTGATCTTGAAGGGGAACCTTCTTGTTTCCATACAAATTATCGAACAAGAAAGGCCAAGTACCTAGGAGATGGGGAACTGCGACCCGGTCATACAAGCGGAACATGGCGTCCCGCGCTCCCTCGATCCGGTCCTTACGGGCAATCCCAACCGCGAGGTTGAGTGCACGGGTCGCCGACCAGATACCTCTTATCGAATCCTCGTAGAGCACCCCATCGATCACGGCGACATACGCGTCGATTGCGGTCACAGCGAATGCTACATCTGGGGCCTCATTTGTGATTGCACGCGTCAGATCCCATACGAGGTCGGCGTAACGCGCTCTTAGAACCGGGTGCTGAGCTTCGGCGCTTCGGCGCTGCCAATGCTCGACTACTTCGTGGTCGAGGTCCACGACGTCTGGTTTATGCACGGTCCTTCCTTGCTGCTGGCTACTGAACATGGGACCAAAATACGTACCCCACACACTCTCCTTGCCATCGGGCCTCGAACGAAATTGGAAGGCGCACAACTCGGCGATAAAGCCTTTCTCCTGTTCCGGCGTCGGAACGTAGTCGGGCGGCTTCATCGCTCGCACCAAGGCCTCCATTAATTCTATTTCCGCTAATGGAGACAAGCTGTGATCAAAGTGCTCGATAGCTGCTTTCGCGAATCCAGGTACCTCAAGCGCCATCGATCTGCTCTCCTCTGTCTGCGCCTTCGAAGACGCCTTAGCTAACAACCTCATATACACCCTCTGGACTAACAACGCAAGGGGAGCGGCAAGGACCTGTTTTGCAGGTCCGCGGCTGTTTGTTGTCGATTGGGGACAAACCCGCTTTGGCCCAATTTCTGTTCATCATCCAGAATTCATAATTCACCCTTTCAGCATTCACTCTTCACAAATTTCTCCGTCCATGCGAATATTCCCTCCGACCGCCATTACCGAGGTTCAAACCATGGCCAACTCAGAACACCTCAAGATTCTCAAGCAAGGGGTCGACGCTTGGAACAAATGGAGGGAGGAGAATCTCGAAGTAACTCCAGATCTCAAAGTGGCGCGCCTCACCCGGGCAAACCTCAGCGGAGGGGACCTCGTCTCGGCGAACCTCCGCGATGCGCACCTCCGCGGGGCGAATCTGCGAGAGGCGTACCTCAGCAAGGCGGACCTCAGCGGTGCGAATCTCCGCGGGGCGCACCTCCGCGGGGCGAAGCTCGGCGAGGCAAACCTCGTCGGGGCGAACCTTGGCGGGGCGGGCCTCGTCGGGGCGTACCTTCGCGAGGCGGACCTTCGCGGGGCGGACCTCGGCGGGGCGGACCTCGGCGAGACCGACCTCCGCGGGGCGAACCTTCACCGGGCGGATCTCTCTAACTCGAATTTCACAAGTGCTTTGATGGTTTTTACTCTGTTCGCGGACAATGACCTTAGCACAGTAAAAGGGCTTGAGACGGTGCATCACCTCGGCCCCTCGACCATCGGCATTGACACGATTTACAAATCCAAAGGGAACATTCCCGAAGCCTTCCTGCGCGGCGCGGGCGTCCCCGAGGACTTTATCACCTACATGAGGTCGCTCGTCGGCAAGGCCATCGACTTCTATTCCTGTTTCATCAGCTATTCGAGCCAAGACAGCGACTTCGCCCAGCGACTTTATGCTGACTTACAGGCGAAGAACGTCCGCTGTTGGAAGTTTGACGAAAATGCCAAGTGGGGTAAGCCGGTGTGGGGTGAGATTGACACCGCCATCCGGCATTATGACAAGCTGGTGGTGATCTGCTCCAAGCATTCGCTGCAAAGTCAACCCGTCATTCGCGAAATCGAGCGCGCCTTGCAGAAGGAAGACCGTGAACATAAGAATGTGCTGTTTCCCATCCGCATTGACGATTACCTGTTCGAGAAATGGGATCATCCCCGCAAGGCCGACGTGGTGAGCAAAGTGATCGGAGACTTTCGCGGGATGAACGATCTCGCGGCTTACTCGAAGGCCTTCCCCCGTTTCCTCGACGCCCTCAACCGCCCCCAGCAAGCCTCCAAGAAGGGGTAGCGCCGCGCGGCGATGCCGCACCCGACGGCGTGGCATGGCCATCTTGGCCATGTACCAACACGGGCGGGACGCCCGTGCCACGTCGCGTGTTCGTGCAGGGCCAGCGGCGCTGGAGAAAGAACGTAAGCAGAACAATCCGGTCCTCTTCCCCATCCGCCTGGATGACGCCGTAACGAAAACACGTCAAGCCTGGGCGTCAAACCTCCGCCGCACGCGCCACATTGGCGGCTTCCGCGCCGGGAAAGACCACGACCCATAGCAAGAATCGTTCGAACGCTTATTGCGCGACCTTAAAGCGTAGTGGCCCGATTCATCGGGGTGGCAATTCCCTCGGCGACGCCCCAACCCCAGGGGTTTTGTGGGGGCGGTTCGCGAACCGCCCCGATGCATCGGGGCGCTACCACCGCCCGATTTCTGTTCATCATCCAGAATTCATAAAGAACTGTCGTCAGTCGTCAGTTGTCAGTGGTCAGTTGCCAAGACCGAACGAACTTGCGCTGCGCGCCAAGTCCGTGGTATTTTTCGACCATGAGCACGAATGAAGTATTGGAACACGTGAAGGCCTTGCCGCCTCGGGAGCGGCGGAAATTCTTTGAGAGCGTCCACGAACTGGAAATAGCGCTGGCAGTGGAACCTGCGGCCAGGCGCAAACGGCCGATCCGCTGGCCCGACGCTGCGGCTCGGCGGCGTCGAATTCTCGGCGACAAGGTTCTGCCCAATTTGGTTCTGCTGGCGCGGGAACAGGAGCGCTATTAACCCCGCATGAACCTCTACGCGGACACCAGTCTGCTGATCTCGTATTACATCAATGATTCCCATAGCGTGAGCGCCCAAGCCCTCCTTCACGCCACCACCGCTCCTTTGCCCTTCACCGAACTGCATCGCCTGGAAATGCGGAACGCCCTCGCTCTTGGGATCTTTCGCCGCATCCTAACCCCCGCTCAAGTCAGCACCGCTTGGGCGGACGTGGAGCGCGATTTGCGAAGCGGCCGATTGGTTCCTCAACCCGTGAATTGGAGACCGGTTTATCGCGCGGCAGCACAATGGGCGGCGCTCCACTCGCCCCGCATTGGCTGCCGCAGCCTCGATGTGTTGCATGTCACTCTGGCCAAAGAGCTTAACGCTAAGGAGTTCTTCACGTTTGACGAACGGCAGAAATCGCTGGCGCTCGCACTTGGATTGGTTGTCAAACCATGAGTCAGAACGAATGTGGAACAAGCCGGTCCTCTTCCACACTCGCCTGGATGGCGCGGTGATGGGAACCGATCAAGCCTGGGCCGCCAGCCTTCGCCGCACGCGCCACATCGGCGACTTCTTGCCCTGGAAAGATCACGACGAATATCAGAAATCATTTGAACGCTTGTTGCGCGACCTGAAGGCGTAGGGCGGCCTGACGGCTGCAATCCACCACATCATCGGGCGGAGTATGTACCCATGAATGCGGCACCGTCAGCCTTTGGAGTGCGGTCGCAGCAGCTACCGCCTTCCTGTTTTGGTTCATCGGGGATGGGAAACTGAATCGGAAAGGCGGTAGCTGCTGAGAACTGACGACTGATAGCTGATGGCTGATTACTCATGCTTCCTTTAGAGAATAGCTGGTACTACGGCCACCAGCGGAGTCTTTGATCAGGATATCGTGACTGACCAAGTCGAGAATATCGCGGTATGCCGTGTCCTGAGAGCACTTCGCGATTTTAGCCCATTTTGTTGAGGTCAGCTTTCCCTCAAAGCCCTCCAGCATCTTATTTAGGATCAGGCGTTGCCGTTCGTTGAGCGGGGTCGCCGCATGTTTCTCCCAGAACCGCGCTTTGCGAAACACGCTCGCCAGGGTGGTTTCGGTCGCGTCAAAAGCGCGATCAAGGCAGCCCAGGAACCATTCCAGCCAATCGGTAATGTCGAGTGTGCCTTTTTGCGTCACTTCCAATACGTCGTAATAGGCGTTTCGTTCCTCGCGAATCTGCGCCGACATACTGTAAAAGCGCTGCGCGCTTTTTTCCGACTGCGCCAGCGCCCCATCGGCAATGGCGCGGGCGATTCGACCGTTGCCGTCGTCGAAGGGATGGATAGTGACGAACCACAAGTGGCCTATCGCTGCGCTTAGCACCGGGTCGGTGTCGCCGGGCTGATTTGCCCAATCCATGAATGCGGTCATTTCCGCATCGATACGCTGGGCCGCCGGGGCTTCATAATGCACGCGCTCACCGCCGATCGGGCCGGACACAACCTGCATCGGACCTTTGGCATCGTCGCGCCATGCGCCCACCCTGATCTTATGCAGACCGCTGCGCCCGGTGGGAAAGAGAGCGGCGTGCCAGTCGAACAGCCGTTCTGCCGTCAATGGCTTCTCAAAGTTTTGCGTGGCATCCAGCATCATCTCCACCACGCCTTCAACGTTGCGATCTGCCGGAACCAACCCTGCAACGTCCATTCCCAGCCGCCGCGCAATGGAGGAGCGGACCTCGACCGGGTTAAGGATTTCACCCTCAATCTCGCTGGACTTCAAAACATCAAGAGTGAGTGTTGCGAGGACAGCCTCTTTTCGGAGAGAAAAGCCCAGGGCCTCCATGCGTCCGATCAGGCGACCTTGCCGATGGCGCACGGCGGCGAGCGGCCCGACCAGCGCCTTTTGATCCCATCGAAATCTTGGCCAGTCGGCCCGTTCGTGGATATAGCGGCTCATTCTCCGTCCTCCATGCGGAGATTATAGCCGTTATTCTCTGCGCGCTCAACGATCAAATACGCACAATATGCGGAGATTACGAGCGATATTCTCCGCAAGTCAGAGTTTGACGAAAATGCGGAGGGCGATGAGCCGTAGTGGGGTAGTGTCCTAATTTGAGCCATAAATACTATTTTCACCGCAGAGGCGCTGAGACGCAGAGAAATGACCCTCTGCTTTCAAACCTCCGCGCCTCCGCGGTGACTCTTCCCCGGACTCGCGCTCCCGAATCCAAAGGCAGCCGTCCGTCGCCAAGAAAAGGTGTGAAAAACATACGGCCGCGGATTGGCACGGACTCGCACGGATCAGAACTGAGATGGTGTGAAAAAATACTACTTTCACCGCGGAGGCGCTGAGACGCAGAGATTCACAATGAACAATTCCTCTATTTTCCTTTTGCCCTATGCGCCTTTGCGGCTCTGCGCGAGATGTTTTTGTTCTTCCCCATCCACCTGGATGACGCCGTAATGGAAACCGATCAAGCCTGGGCGTCAAACCTCCGCCGCACGCGCCACATCGGCGACTTCCGCGCCGGGAAAGACCACGACCCATACCAAGAATCGCTCGAACGCTTCTTGCGCGACCTTAAAGCGTAGTGACCCGATTCATCGGGGTGGCAATTCCCGCGGCGACGCCCCAACCCCAGGGGTTTTTTGGGGGCGGTTCGCGGACCGCCCCGGCAATACCCGCCGCGGCGTGCTTGTCTGGTCCTGAGGCCTTACTTCGGCGTCACTTCTCCCTCGTAATGTTCTTTCCAGGCGTGGCCATTCTTATCCCGGTAGTCGGAATCGATATTGAATTTGATCATCCGGCCGGAATCCTTGGCAATCCAGACCGTCCCCTTGGAGTCCTCAATCGAGGTAAGCATGGTGCGCGCCACGTCGAGCCCCATCTTTTGGGTCGGATTCGCCTGGGTCGTGTCATACGTGTATTTGTCGGCCATCGTCGTGCCCACCAAGTCGCTGCTCGGTGAGGTGGCGACCGATGAGCCCAAGGCAATGTTGAGATTTACGTCGGTCATCAACCCGACCAGCGCCAGGTTCGCCATGGCCATACCTAACTCATCGCCCTTTTTGGGCTTGGACTCCGTCTTGGTCTGGCCACGAGTTTCAACAATGTCATTCCCGTCCGGTGAGATGTCTGCCTCCAGGGTCACGGGGCCGAGTTTGGGCGCCTGGGTTTTATCCATGGGGTACTTTTCGTTGATGTTCTGCTCGCCTTTGAAGGAAAGGTGGAAGGACTGGGTGGGCTTGGTCATCGCCTCCAGGAGTTTGTTCGCCCCGTTGGCCATCCCGCTCGAATCGGTCATGTGGGAGGCCGAGGCCTGAGATTTGGCGGCATTTTCGACAGAGGCCGGTTTGCTTCTGCATCCCACCAGAGCCATCGCCAGGGCCAGCCCCGCCGATGCCATGCACAACTTTCCGAAAATATTAGCGCTTGTTTTCATAGGAAGCCTCCTTTGCTGGGGTAATCCGGCCGCCCCACCCTCCTCATATGAAGGGGATTACGCTCGAGAAGTAGAGACATATACGGTCGCGGCCATGGGAACGTGCGGCCATTGTAAAGGAAGGCGGGGCGGCGCGCAACCGGCATTAATCCGAATGTCGTTAATCCGAAAGGGAGTGGTCCGGGCCAGCCTTCGTAGCAGCGGGGGACGGTATCGCGATCGGATCGGAACCCTGCGGCTGCTCTCAGCCCCCAAGGGCTTCCTGACTTAGCCTAGCAGGGTGCTGAAAAACTCTATTTGGGGCTAACTATTGTCCTAGCCTCGCTTGAAAACAAAGGACTTACACGTGCCGAAGAAGGCAAAACAGGCGTCTTTTCCAGTTTTTCAGCACTCTGCTAGGTCATCGGCCTGGGTCAACATGCAAATGAACTCACACGGAGCCCTAAAGGAGTGACCTCTTGGCCCGCCCTCTCAGGGCTTGCGGGGGTGTTTGTGGTTTGATTCCCCGGGCGTTGCGCTGGGCCGTGCCAGGTCGCCCCGCTGGGGCTCACAAGCGAGCCCTGCGCGGATTCTACTGAATACTGATCACTGATAACTAACGACCACCGGCCACTTGAGAAATAAGCAATCTCGCGCAGAGATGCTGGAGGAAGACGCGAGGCGGAAATACGCGCCCGCATTCCGGCTGGGAGAAACTTAAAGGGACAAGACAATTTGTCTGCTCGCAAGATTGCGCGAGGCAGCGATGCTCACTTTTCTTCGGAAAAACTCAAATCGTGGAAACTCACATGTCAATTTTCAAACATGGAGGAGGTTGATAGAGAGATGGGGGTTTAATACGCACAAAACCCAAAGGTTACTGAAAACAAATGAGATATGGGGCGGATTCGCCTTTTCTATCGCTATCTTGTTGAAAACAATGCAGTTAAATGGCTTGTCAAAAGGACTTCCGAGAGGGTATCAACGGGCATTCTCGGGCAGTAGCGGTTTAACCATAGTTGGGGGCGGGGGGTGCGAGAAAAAAAATCATTCCGAATTCCAAAATCGGAAATCCGAAACCCAAGTGCCGCGCTCCGTTTTCCCGCTACCGGCTACCGGCTTCAATCCGCGTTCCCGCCATCCCCTGCAAAGCTTCCGCAATGCGCTCGGGTGAGGTGATGATGGCCAGGTGCCCGCCGCGTTCGAGGTAGGCAAGGGCGGCTTCGATTTTGGGTCCCATGCTGCCCGCGGCGAATTGGCCTTCCCGCAAGTAACGGCGCGCCTCCTGAAGGGTCAAGTTCGAGACGGCGTGTTCCTGCGGCGTGCCGAAGTTCAGCGCCACTTGCTCGACGCCGGTGGAGATCAGAAAGAGCTCCGCTTCCAGTTCCCACGCCAGCAAGCTGGAGGCGCGATCCTTGTCAATGACCGCGTCGATTCCCACCAGCCGCTCGCGCTTGAAGACCACGGGAATGCCACCGCCTCCGCAGGCGATCACCAGCGCGTCACTGGCGAGCGCGCCCTGGATGGCGGCGAGTTCCATAATCGACTTGGGCTCCGGCGAAGGAACCACGCGCCGATAGCCGCGCCCGGAATCCTCAACCATCGTCCAACCCTGCGCGGCGCGATGGTGTTCCGCCTCTTGCGGGGAATAAAAAGGCCCGACCGGTTTAGTGGGATGGCGCCAGGCAGCGTCGCGCCGCGAAACCAGCACTTGCGTCACCATGGTTACTACGGGACGGCGCAAACCGCGGCGCTGAAGAGTCTCTTGCAGAATCTGTTGTAGAAGGTAGCCGATGGTGGCTTGCGTTTCGGCTACGCAAGCATCGAGGGGGAGGGGCGGAACCTGCGCCGCAGCCATTTCCGAGCGCAGCAGCGCATCGCCCACCTGCGGGCCGTTGCCATGCGTCACCACCACACGGTAGCCCGCCGCCATGACCGCCGCAATGCCTTCACACGTTACACTGAGGTTCGCGCGCTGCTCATCCAGAGTGCCGCGTTCCCCCGGCTTCACCAGGGAATTGCCTCCAATGGCCACCAGGGCGATAGGCATAAAGGGTCTCAGGAAAGCAGCGCCAGGAGAATGGCCTTCTGCATGTGCAGGCGGTTTTCCGACTGGTTGTAGATGATGGAACGGGGGGAATCCATCACGTCGTCGGTCACTTCCTCGCCGCGGTGTGCGGGCTGGCAATGCATGAAGACCGCTTGCGGGCCCGCCATTCGCATCAATTGGGAATTCACCTGATAGGAGCGGAAGACTTCCTGGCGAGTCTCCGCTTCCTGCTCCTTGCCCATGCTCGTCCAGACATCCGTGTAAACCGCGTCGGCGCCCCTCACCGCCTCCGCCGGATCGTGCGTCAACGTCACGTCGCCACCTTCACGTTTGGCATCCGCCACCACGGACCGGTCCGGCTCGTAGCCAGGCGGCGTGGCCAGACGTATGTGGACGCCCAACCGCGCCGCGCCGTAAATCAACGAATGTGCTACGTTGTTGCCGTCGCCCACCCAGGCAAGGGTTACATCCTCCAGCCTACCTTTGCTCTCCCGCAACGTCAAGTAGTCGCCCAGCGCCTGGCAGGGATGCTCGAAATCGGAGAGGCCGTTGATGACCGGCACACAGGCGTGCTCCGCCAGATCAATCGCCGTCTGGTGCAAATACACCCGGGCCATGATGACGTCCACCCAGCGCGACAGGTTGCGCGCCACGTCCTTTACGGCTTCCCGCTTGCCCAATCCCACTTCCTCCGAACCCAGGTAGAGCGCCCGCCCACCCAATTGGCTGATGGCCAGGTCGAAGGTCACACGCGTGCGCAGGCTCGGTTTCTCCAAAATCATCGCCAGCGTCTTGCCCTCCAGCGCGTCATGGTGGCGCGCGGGGTTGGCCTTGACTTCCTGCGCCAGCTTCAACAGGAAATCAACATCCTGCGGCGTCAGATCATGGAGGGAAATCAAGTGCCGGCGCGCCAGAGTCGACGGACGCAGAAGTGGCCCCACCTGTTTCACGAGGGGGGGAACAATGTTGAGCTTGCGCATAAGAGATCCTTTTCTGTAGATTCCCGCTTTCGTCGGGACAAAACCCGTAGGCCTGGGCCGGGATGAAGGGACCGGATTCCTGCTCCCATGGTAATCACTTGCCATCAAGCATCAAGCTATCTTCCGCCGGCGTTCCGCCGGGAAACTTTCCGTGAACCTCTCCAGAATTTCGTCTAACCCTGGCCGGGTGCGCTCTTCGATTTCGTAATTCACCCGCAGGCTGGGCTTGTTCAAGCGCAATAGCCGCGCCAAGTCCACGGGCGTCGCCACCAGCACCAGATCGCATGGAGTACGGTTGATGGTCTCTTTCAGCTCATGGCATTGCGCGTCGCTGTAACCCATGGCGGGCAAAAGTCCCTTGAGGTGGGGAAAGCGTTGGAACGTTTCCTCGATCGAGCCCACCGCGTAAGGACGTGGATCAACTTGCCCGGCGGCCCCAAACTGGCACGCCGCCACTACTCCCGCCCCATAAGCCATCCCACCGTGCGTTAACGTGGGCCCGTCTTCCACCACCAGGACCTGCCGGCCTTTTATCTTCTCGGGCTCCGCCACGCTGACCTTGCAGGCCGCCTCAATGATGGTGGCCGCAGGGTTGTGCCGCTGGATGTTTGCGCGCACCGTCTCGACCCCTTCCGGCGAAGCAGTGTCAACCTTGTTGATCACCACCACCCGCGCCCGCCGCAGGTTGACCTCACCGGGGAAATATCCCAGCTCGTGGCCCGCTCGGTGTGGGTCGGCCACTACGATTTCCAAATCGGAGCGGAAGAAGGGCGTGTCGTTGTTGCCCCCGTCCCACAGGATCAGCTCCGCTTCCTGCTCGGCCTGGCGAAGGATGGCCTCATAATCAACGCCTGCATACACCACCGTGTGGGCGCGGATGTGCGGTTCGTACTCCTCGCGCTCCTCAATGGTGCAGCGCCCGGTTTCCAAATCAGCGATGGTGGCAAAGCGCTGCACGCGCTCGGCTACCAGATCGCCATAAGGCATGGGGTGCCGAACCACCACCACCTTCCAGCCAAGCTTCCGCAGCACCTGCACCACCCGCCGCGACACGGGGCTCTTGCCGCACCCCGTGCGCGTGGCACACACGGACACCACCGGCACACGCGCCGGCAGTTGCGTGCGCTCCGTCGCCAGCAACCAAAAATCGGCGCCCGCCGCTACCGAGCGCGAGGCTAAATGCATTACCGTTGGGTGCGACACGTCGCTGTAGGCGAACACCACCACGTCTACGGCCTGCGTGCGGATCAGGTTTTCCAGTTCGGCCTCAGCCACGATGGGAATGCCAGATGGGTAAAGCGTACCGGCAAGCTCCGCCGGGTAACGGCGCTGGTCGATGTTCGGAATCTGCGTGGCGGTGAAAGCCACTACCTGGAAAGCAGGATTGTTGCGGAACACCACGTTGAAGTTGTGAAAATCCCTGCCCGCTGCACCGAGAATGACGACTTTCTGCATGACTTCCCCCCGCCCGCTTAACCCGCCGCGCCACTCCGCCGGGCAATTATGTGCTTTGGCAGGCCCGCGCCCACCGACTTTCTGCCGAACCGCTTCATCCTGCCCTTGCCATTGCAAAAGGTGGGCCATGAATCAACCGGCTGCTCAGTAGTAGCCTAAGTTACTCATTCTTGTGGGCAAAAGTGATCGTAAAACATGGCAGGAGCACTGTGGCAAGGCAGGTATGTGGGTTATCACACTGCGAAAAGGGCATTTATGCTGGGATACGATCTTGAGGACGGGCAAGGAGCGGTTTGCAGAATGTCAGACGCAGGGCGAATGGACTTGTTGTCCACTCCGCATTGATTGCAGTGGTCAGCCCGGAATGGAAGAATACCTACCCACGCAGGGGAGGCCGAACCACAAGCGGGCCCGGGAGGTATTGAAGCTGCTCGTTGAAATGTCTGAAAAAGCCCGTGCGCTGGCTTTGAACTCGTCAGTGTAGGCCGACCTCCGATGGCGTGAGGCTGGCCCATTAAGATTATTGCTTGTTATTGCCGCCTTCGCTCGGTGAAATAACCACAAAGACGCCATCGCCCTGACGATTGATTCGCAGCAGCGTCTGGCCTTTCGCTCGAGCCGCCAAACGGTCGAAGTCTGAAACGTCCTGCACGGGTTGACGGCTGATGCTTTCGATCACATCGCCCACCTGCAAGCCGTTTTGAGCTGCCAGGCTCTTCGGGTCGATTTGGAAAATCACCACGCCCGTCACGCTCGGGGGCACACCCCACTGGCCGCGAAGGGAGAGAGTGAGGTTCTCCACGGAGACGCCGCGGAGAGTCCCATGGTCAACGCTTCCCGCATCAGCCTGAACGCTGAGGCCGGCAGGCCGCTCCCCAAGCGTCGCCTCAAGGGTCAGTGGTCGGCCATCACGCAAGATATCCAACGCGGCTGAAGTACCGGGGCTCAGGTTCGTGACTCGGGCAGTGAGCTGGGCAGAATCCTTAATGACCTCGCCATTGAGTCTGCGAATGACGTCACCCGTCTTGACCCCAGCTTTGTCGGCGGGTCCGCCAGCAGTCACATCTTCCGCAAGGGCGCCGGAAGCATCCGGCACATTGAATTGCTTTGCCAAATAATCATCCAAGTCGCCGATCTGAAGGCCGAGGTAGCCCTTGGCACCCGGCGCGGGCCCAAGGTCTGCTAGAGGTGCCTCAACGCCGGCCGCTTGCCCTGTGGGCACGGTAATGATCTGCTGAAACTCCTTTTTGCCACGCGCGGAAATCCGCAACTCATGCGAGCCGGCGACGACTTCGGGGACAGCTAATTGTCCAATCGCGTCCGTCGTGCCCCGGCTCGCACCGTCGAGAAAGACCTCAGCCCCCGCCGCCGAATGGATGCGTATGCTTCCCGGAAGGTCTACGAGCGCGGCGGCAAGCTTGTTGTTTTGCCCTGCTATAAGCGTGATCTTTTGCTCGAAATCCTGTTTACCGGCGAAAGAAACCTTGAGCGCATGAGCGCCGGGCTTGGACTTGGCTGCCAGCCGGCCATCGGCGTCAGCGCGGCCCACAAACTGGCCATCGAGATAGACTTCAGCATTCGGTGATGTCTCGACTTCAAGTTGCGCCGTTACCGCCTCGCCCGCCGTTCGCAGCGCGTCAACCAGGGTGTCGTCTGCGCCCGCAAGACGCAGCATCTCGAAGTACTGCTCATCCGGCCGGAAATCGATGCCGTGCTGACCTACCAGCGCCGCCGCGCGATCGTTGGGCACATGCCCCGTCAGGAGCTTTAGCACCTGCTCCTTGCTCAGGGGCTTGGGCCGTGCCGCACGCAATGCCTCAATAACGGGCTCTTGCGCGCCCGCCTGGCGCAGAGCTTGCAGGTAATCATCGGTCGAGTCAAAGTCGATGCCGTGCTCGTGGATCAGCTTGACCAGGTCGGGGGTCTCCATCCCAGCCTTCGCCAGCTCCATGACCTGATCTTTCGTCAGGGGCTTCTGTGCCTGCTGCGGGCGAGCAGTGCCCGCGACCACGGCAAGAAACACGATCAGGCCGATGAAGAATTTGAGTTTCATAAGGCACTCCGAAGGGCGACATAGCGCCAGAGACGCGCATGGCCCCGTATTCTACGCCCGTGCACCGCCGCTTGTCACGCGAGGAGGTGCAGCCACAAACGTCTTGACGTTATGGCATTAAAGCGTCATTATGGCAGTATGAAAGCCACACAAAAGCGTGCCACTGTCTATTTCGATGCCCACCTCCATCGAGCCCTGCGAGTCAAAGCGGCGGTAACCGAACGAAGCCTATCGGAGATTGTCAACGCTGCAGTGAGGCAAAGCATGGCCGAAGATGCGGAGGACTTGGCCGCCTTCAAAGAGAGAGCAGAAGAACCAGACTTGGCCTTCGAGGCTGTGCTGAAAGATATGAGGCAGCGTGGAAAGCTATAGGGTCTTGATCAAGCCCTCGGCGGCAAAAGAGCTTGAGACGATTCCCAAGAAAGACCGCGCGCGCATCGTTACGAAAATCACCACGCTTGCCAACAATCCCCGGCCCCCAGGCAGCGAAAAGCTCTCCGCCCAAGAAGAACACCGAGTGCGGCAGGGACGCTACCGCGTGGTTTACTCCATTTCGGACGCCGAGAAGAGGGTCCTGGTGGTAAAGGTGGCACATCGGCGGGAGGTGTACCGGTAGCGAGTAACGACGGTCAACACGATTCTGACGAACCCTCTTCCAACTCAATCTGCATCGTCAAGTTCATCAGCGGCGTAACCTCGCGGAAGACGGCGAGCATGGATTCCACCAAGTCCACGCCTGTGGCGCTGCGCACATCCTCTTCCGTCATGGGATAGAAGAGCTGGAATCCCGCCCAGTGATTCTTGGGCGCGGCATCCAGCAGGCGGCGCAGCTTGGTAACGCCGGGAAAACTCTTCTGGGAAAACTGCCCAAGTTGCGTTTCCCAACTGCCGGCGAAAAGGTGGAAGCCTTCGCGCCGGATCAGGCGGCGCAGTTCGCGCTCGACGGGGCTTCCGGGCCGTAGACCTTTCACCAACCGGTGCCAGTCCCAATCGGGGCGCAACTGGCACTCGCGGGCGGAACGCGGAGCCTTCACATAGCCGCGCTCCACCTGCAATCCGCACTTGAAGAGCTTCTCATCGGTCTCTACCGAGAGGAAGAACTTGGAGCAGCCAAAGCTGACGTGGGAAGAGAGGGGTTTGGCGTCGCGGTCGGCGCGTGGGAGGAAGGCGATCCATTGCCAGAAGACGCCCCGGCCCCAGCGTTCCGTGACGAAGCCTTGCTGATAGCGCGCCTCCAGGGCCAGCTTCAGGATGCGCGTGATGCGCTCATTCTCTTCCAGATTTCCCACGTGAATGCCGCGGCGGAAATCCAGGAATTCCGGCTTGAATCCAATTGCCGCCGTGGGCAAGGGAAGGGATGCAACAGGACTTGTCTTCATACCGCCTCCTGCGGGTGGAGTGAATCAGCATGATTGTACCAGCGGCCGCCCGGATGCGCATCCGGTTGTCCGCTTGCGGCCGCTCTATCGGGTTTTGGACGGATTCTGCTAAAAGGGAAAGAACCCACATGAGGCGCGCAGACCGACTTGGCAATTGAGGGAGAAGGCGCAACAGGCACCCACCGCTGCGCCCTCTCCTCACCAAATCGGTCTCGGTCTGCGCGTTACTGCGGCATCGGGGGCGGAGTAAACAGAGTATGGTACAGCCAGAAACCCACAATGACCAGCAGCATGACCAGCGAAATCGTGCCCAGAGCACGAATTGGACCCGTCAATTTCCGGGTTTTCATCTCGATGATGGTTTGGGCCTGAATGGCCGAATCTTCCTTGGCGTCATCCGTCAAGGGAATCCAGTCACTCTCCTGCCTGGTAAGGCTCCGGCGGTACAGGAGCAAGGCGACAAACACGATCGTAATCACTCCCCAGGCTGAACCTAAGGCAATTAGAATGTTCATAACCCATCCTCCGGAAAAATCAGACACAGTGTCGCTGCGCGGAAAGCTGCCTTCGTTACAGAACGAAAGCAAACAGTGTTCCAATCGCTCCCACTAAGTGGTAGTGCAATCTGTTTGCCATTGATCCTGTGGCGTGGCATCGCGGACTTTTTGTCACACACCTGGGTCCGGCGAAGAGGGCGTGGTTAGCCCTAAGCTTCTGATTTAAACTGACCGTTTTCAATACTGGTGATAGCAGCTTTCGCTCTTCCCTGCCCAGAACGGCAGCAGCGCCCCGGGAGCTGGGGGGGCGATAGCTTCTTGCCGTATGCTAAAATGTTTTCGTCCTGCGCGACCTTGGCCTTGGGTTAACCGTCCAGTGAGCGCGCAGATTTCAAGGCCGGCCAACTCTGCGGTCCTCGCAAAGGCCTGCTTACCCACGACGGAAGGACTCCTTGATGCGTTCTTGCCCAGTCATTTTGATTGTTGCCTTGCTGGCGCTCTGCTCCGTTTGCTGCAGGCAGAAGTCCACCCCAACACCTCGGCCGGAGGCCAAGCCGATCGGGACTCCCATGGCCATCGCGGCGCCTTTGGGACTGCCGCCCCTTCCCATTCCGGCGGATAATCCGCCGTCGGAAGAAACTTCCATCATTGTAAGTGTCGCCGCGGCTGAAAGTCCGTCTACCTTCGTGGTGGATGACCGTTCGGCCTGAGGCGAGGTGACAAAGGATATTCGTATGCCGGGTCAAATAAGTCTCAAATCAAAACTATTCGTTCGGTTTCCTCTTATCATCATCTTCATCGCCGCGATGTTGTTCATTCCTGCTGGCTCGTTGAAGTTTTGGCAAGGATGGACCTTGATGGCCGTGGTTTTCATCCCCTTGTGCTTCTTTTTCCGCTACCTTTACAAACACGATCCCCAGTTGCTTGAACGCAGACTTGCGGCCAAAGAGAAAGTCGGCATCCAGAAGGTCATCCAAGTGGTAGGCGGGCTGATTGCCTTTCCCTCCTTCTTGCTTCCGGGTTTGGACTACCGCTTTGGCTGGTCGCGCACGTTTTTGCGCCCGGTGCCGCTCTGGCTCACGCTGCTTTCTCAGAGCCTCGTTTTCGGCTGTTTCCTCTTGATATTTTGGGTCATGAGATTCAACAGTTTCGCCTCGCGCACGATCCGAGTCGAGCCGGGACAGAAGGTGATCTCCAACGGTCCTTACCGCCTTGCTCGCCACCCCATGTATTTCGCCCTCGTCGTGCTCTATCTTGCTATTTCACCGGCCCTGGGCTCGTACCTTGCCTTGCCAACCTTTGCCCTCATCATTCCCCTCATCGTTATCCGCCTCCTCAACGAGGAGATAATTCTCCGCCAGGAACTGCCCGGATATTCCGAATACTGCCTCCGCACCCGCTCTCGGCTCATCCCCTTTGTCTGGTGAGGCTGGCATGACGATGCAACCTGTGACAGAGCGCGCCACCCCAACAACCACAGGAAGAAAAACCTATAAGTAGCGCAGGTCTGGCCTTGAGGTCCGCTGACTTCAGGATCGCGGCAGTCACCCGGGCTGTCATCCGGGCTGCGGCGGTACGAGTATTCATGGTAAACTCCATCCCCTGGAAACTTAGGTTTACCAGGAATACAATTTCAAGCTACAATAGCCGCGGGCAGGATGACTTGCCGCTGGCGCTTCCGCCCCGTGGCCTGAAGATAATAGGTGCATGGTTGGGAACGAATTGCCGAGGAAGCCAGGCGGCAGCGGAGGAAGAAACGTGAAACAGAAAATAGCGACTTGCAACATATGTGGCTGGCACGGATGGATCATTCGCCATAAACCGGAACAATGCGCGCGCTACTTGCAGATCAAGAAGATGTACCTCTCCGGGATGACGAGCCGTGAAATTGGAAAAGAGCTTGGCACTTCATTTATGAACGTGCTTCATGCCCTTAAGGCCGGCAGGGTCAAGACTCGGCCTCCTGGCGGTCTCAACAACCCAAAGGGCCTAAATGGCAGATGGCCGCGAGACCCTTCGGGTCCAACCGCAGTGCGGACTTCGTAAGTCAGTGAGTTCAAGCACGAAAGCAAACAAGCAAGCGTAGCGCCGGCCTGCTCTTAAGGTCCGTGGCCCTTCGCCCACCCCGACGACGTTAGGGCCGGACGCCCTTGGGCACGGTTTGAGCGCCACTCGCCCTTACATTCGGCGTCGACCTTCACTGCCCCGGCTGAGGAGTGAATCGCTTGGCCACGGATTCGCGTCCCAGAACGATGAAGGAGAAAACGCTCAACGCCGTGCCATAGGGGAATTCCAGACAGCCGAGGGCCGCGATGACCATGCAGAATGTCCGCGACTTTCGTTGTTTGATGCATCGGGCAGTCCAAAACCTGGCCAGGGCCATCCCTATCGCGAGGAGAAAAATCACGAACCCGATGACGGCGAAAAACCAACCGAAGAAGGCAGGCGGTTGCTCGCCAGCCTTGCCAGCGGCAGCCGGCAGGTGAGAAAAAGCTACGCCAAAAACGATGCCCATAAGGATATAGAACAGTCCAAAGACTGAGAAAAAAGCGGCGATGCCGGCCGAAATCATGTAACCCAATGACAAAAGCTTAAGGTGTTCCTCGTCGATAATGGATTGACGATCAATTCCTTCAGGCATAGACGACCTCCAATTACAGACTCACAGTAGATCCAGAGTGCGACTTGATCATAGATCACTCGGCGCGTGGGTGGGGGCCCACGCAGGGCTAAGACTGGTCCGCCATTAAGGCCGACAAACCTTCAACCCGCCGCCGGCGAGCGTACCAAGCATGATTCACCAAAACAAGGGCATGTCGCCCCGGCAATTGAATCCCAGGGCGCTGGGACGGCACTTGCCCGCTCGATTTCATCGGAAACGGCCGCAGATCGCGAGGCTGTTGTAGAATATTAGGAGCCTTCCTGCTGAGCTTTGCGTCCGGCATCCGCGCCAACCTGTTTTTCGGCAATCCATGGCGGATCGACGAAGTGAGTCAGGCACAACTGCCGATGCACCCGGCGAGATATCCCTGGCTTGGGCGGCGAGAGAAAGACCTTGGCAGGTGGGGATTAGAACGGAACCGCGATGCTTAACGATTTTCGCCAACTTTTGCGCCAGAACCGCAATTATCGCTACACCTGGATCGGCCAGGTGGTCAGCGAAATTGGCGATCACTTCAACAACATCGCCGTATTCAGCCTGGCGATGGAGACCACGCATTCCGGCCTCGTGGTAAGTGGCGTCATGCTGTCGCGGGCAGTGCCTGCGGTCATGGCGGGCCCCGTGGCCGGCGTGATCCTCGACCGCTTTGACCGCAAGCGCATCATGATCGCTAGTGACCTGATCCGCGCCGTGGTGGCCCTGGCGTTCGTGCTGACGGTCCACCATCACGGGACCTCGCTGCTTTATGGACTGAGCGCGCTCCTCATGTTTGCGTCGCCGTTCTTCACCAGCGGCCGCACGTCTATCCTGCCCACCATCACCAGTCGGGAGGAATTGCACACCGCCAATTCCCTGACCCAGACCACGCAATGGACCACGCTGACCATCGGCACCATGGTGGCAGGCTTGAGCGCGGCGAGCCTGGGTTACCAGTGGGCCTTCGTTTTGAACTCCCTCTCTTTCTTTGCTTCGGCGGCCTGCATCTGGCAATTGCGCGGAGCGGGCAGCTTCCGGGCCAAGCGCGAAGCGCTGACGGAGGAGCAGGTGGTGCGGCCGTGGCACGAGTACAAGGAAGGCCTGCGCTATATGCGCTCGTCGCCGCTCATCCTGGGCATTGCCCTGATCGGCGTGGGGTGGGCAACCGGGGGTGGCGCTGCCCAGATTCTTTTCACCCTGTTTGGCGAGCAGGTTTTTAACCGCGGCCCGGCGGGAATCGGTATCATTTGGAGCGCCGCGGGAATGGGCCTGCTGGTGGGCGGAGTGGTGGCCCACGCTATCGGCCGGCGCATCAGCTTCCGCAATTTCAAGCGCGCCATCGCCATCTGCTATGTTATCCACGGAGGGGCCTATGTGCTTTTCAGCCAGATGCAGAGTTTCACCGCGGCCCTGTTTTTCATCGCTCTCTCCCGCGCCGGCGTGGCGGTAAGCTCGGTGCTGAATGTCTCGCAAATGCTCCGGCGCGTTCCGGATGAATTCCGCGGTCGGGTATTTTCCACGGCGGAATCGCTGACGTGGTCGACCATGATGGTTTCCATGGCCGCGGCGGGCATCGCTTCCCAGTATCATAGTGCGCGGACTATCGGCTTTGTGGCAGGCATCCTCAGCTCGAGCACCGCGCTGTTTTGGGGCTGGGCGGATTGGAAAGGAAAACTCCCCGAGCCTGAGCCCCTGAGCATCGAACCCGAGGAAGTGGAGATTCATGGCGAGCCGACGGTGTAAAAGTAAGGGGTTAGGGATTCGGGGTTAGGGGTTAGGGGTTAGGGACACGCCGTTGGATTCCAGAGGAGGAGAGAATGAGTGACGCAAAACCGCTGGCCGTGGTGACCGGCGCTTCCAGTGGTATCGGTTCAGTATTCGCGCGGGCGCTGGCGGCACGGGGTTACGATCTGGCTCTGGTGGCGCGCCGGGAAGACCGGCTGCGGCGGTTGGCCGATGAACTCGGCGACCGCTTCCATGTGAAATGCACGTTGCTGAAGGCGGATCTGACCCGCGAAGAGGAATTGCACAGCGTGGAGGCTTTCCTTGCCAGCGCGGCGAATCTTCAGTTGCTGGTGAACAATGCCGGGTTCGGCTCGCGCGGACGGTTCTACGAGGCGCCCATCGAGACCCAGGACGACATGCATCGGCTGCACGTGCTGGCCACCATGCGCCTTACACACGCGGCGTTGCGCAACCTGACGGCGCGCAACCAGGGCGCCATCATCAACGTCGCGTCCGTCGCCGCCTTTGTCCCCCGCCCCGGCAGCACCAGCTATTACGCCACCAAAGCCTGGATCAACTGCTTCACCGAAGGCCTTTATCTGGAGCTGATAAGCGCCGGCTCGCGGGTGCGCATGCAAGCCCTCTGCCCGGGATTCACCATGACGGAATTCCACGACGTGTTGGGAATCGGCCGGGATTTCATCTCGCGCGCTTGGTGGATGCCCGCCGAGCAGGTGGTGGAAGCCTCGCTGCAAGGTCTGGAAAAGGGCAAACTCTTTGTCGTGCCGGGGCTGCGCTACAAATTGCTCGTATCGCTCTTGCGCATGCTGCCGCGGGGAGTGTTGCACTTTGCGCTGTCAAGAGGCCCGGCCAGCCTGGGACGCGAACGGGAGCCTTAAAGGGCAGTAGGCAGTAAGCAGTAGGCAGTGGGCAGTGGCCAGTAAGCAGTGTGCGATAGTCTGAGTGCAGCCGTCCGGCTTTCTGCTGTGATGCAAGCTGTATTGTTCCTGGGCGTCTGGTGGAATTCACCCTGGGTGGGAGGGGACGGTGCCGGACGTTCATTGCCTGCTGCTCACTGCCAACTGCCTACTGCTTTCTTACCCCAAACGTTGATGCGGAAATCAAGCTGACTTGGTAGCGGGGGGGAGGATCGAACTCCCGACCTAGGGATTATGAGACCCTCGCTCTACCACTGAGCTACCCCGCCAGGTGTTTACAGCTTAACTCGCGAGCGGTCACACAATCTTCCATAGTAGGGTATTCCCGCGCGGAAGGTCAAGAAAGGCGGCGCAGGTTTCAACTTACTCGCCGTTCGGCCGCGGGTGGGCGGCGCGACGTTTCTTCTGCTCCGTTTTCAAGTCTTCGATGGTCTTGGCGACTCCCGGCGAGTACTGAGCTGCCACCCATTGGGGATTCAGCCACTCGGGTTGTGCAATCGACGCGCCGGCGAACTCGCCCACGGCACGATCGTATTGTTGCGCTTGCCATTCCGCCACCGCCAGGCCGATGCGCATCTCTTGCAAGAGACGAGCGCGCCGATTCCATCCCCCTGACTCGACCGAGGGAGGCTGCTTATCGGCAATCTCGAAGCGCTGCATAGCGCCTTCCAAATTATGCTGTTCGATCAGCACCCAACCAAGTTGAACCTGCATTCTTGCATCATTGGGGCGCTCCTGCACCGCGCTTGTCAGCAGTTCCGCCGCCCGGTTAAATTCTCCGGCGCGGTAATACCACCAGCCCCATCGACCCCGCATTTCAGCGGGCAGATCGGCGTTCGGGCCCGCCCTCAGGGGAGCTATCGCCGCCTCCGCCGCCGCTTCTCCCTGCGCCGCGAGGGTCAGTCCTGCCAGTTCGACGCCCGGCGCCAATCGCGGCCTCAACTCCGGATGCCTGACCATCAGGGCTTCGAACTCCTGAAGCGACTGGGCGGGAGTGTGCCGCGCGGCCAGAGCGTCACCGTAGGCAGCCACAAGCTCGTCGTCGTAAGGATTCTTGTCCAAGGCCTGGGCGAACGCTGCTGCCGCCTCGGGGAAATTCGCCTGGGCAAATTGCGCGTTGCCCAGCGTCAGAAGGGCATGCGGCTGCTCGGGGTTCACATCCAGTGACCGCTTGGCCCAACCGGCCGCTTCCTTATAGTGCCCGGATGCGCAAGCACGCTCGGCGCGCTCGGTCCAGAAGATGTATGCGACCTCCAAATCGCGTTCGCGGGTCAGATCTCCCCAATGCTCATCGGCGATCAACTTGTTGATCTGCTCGATGCGCTCGGCGGGCAGCGGGTGCGAGCGGAAGTAACCTTCGATGGTTTGAATGGCCGCCGTCGAGAGCTCTTCCTGCGGCGATTTTGCGCGCCGCACGTATTCTTGATAGAGGCGGTCATAGGTTTCGAACATGCGCTCGGCGCCGAGAGGAGAATAACCTGCCCTCACAGCCAGGATTGTGCCCTCGCGGTCAGCTTCAAGTTCCTGGTCCTTGCTGTAGCCCGCTTCAAGAATCACCACGGGAATCGCCACCAGACTGGCCAGAGGGATTCTCCGAAGGCGCTGTTCGGTTTGGACGCGCTCCGCACAATGGTAGTGGTCTATGTGCTCGATCTCGTGGCCGAGCACCGCCGCCAGTTCATCCTCGCTGTCCATCAGCGACACCAATCCGGCGCCGATGCAAACATGTCCGCCGGGCAGCGCAAAGGCATTCACAAAATCCCTGCGCGGGACGTAGTGAAACTTGTAGGGGAGCTTGCGGTGCGCCCTTGCCGCCACCTTGGCTCCCACGCGACTGACGTAATGCCCCACCACTTGGATCTGGCGCTTCTGGTCCGGCGTTAGGTCCGAGCTCCGTTCGAGGAGCCAGGAATTATTCGCTGCCAGTCGGTTGCCGATGTCGATTTCTTCCTGATCGGAGAGGCGGGTGGCCGCCATGGGCAGACGGCTCAACTCCCACTCCGAATCAGCGATGAAATAGAGGAGAGCCTCGGGGGTGACGCGCACGTCCACCGGATGCCGCTCCGACCACACCAGCGCGCCGATTCCCAAGATCACGATAATGGCGAAGGCGATCCAGCGTCTCATAAGAATTAAGCTTTCAGCTCTCAGCTCTCAGCTCTCAGCTCTCAGCTATCAGCCATTACTAACAGGCTGATGAAAATGTAATTCCGTGCGACGTAGCGGCGGGTTTATCCCGCCATGTCGCCTTTCAGCCTCCGCTTGCCTCAAGCTGAAAGCTGAGCGCTGATTGCTGACCGCTACAGGTACTGCCGTATGGTCTCGCGAAACCTCGTGTAGAGGAACGAGACCCCCAGCAACGCGATCCCCAGCACGATGAATGTCAGGTAGCGGTCACGGGGGTGCAGCCCCCAAACGTCGAGCACCACTATCTTCCCTACGCAAATCAGTAACAGCCCCAGGCCGGACAGACGATAGCTGCGTTGGCCCACTGCGAGCGCCAGCAGGAAGATTGCCACCGCTTCCACTCCCCAAGCCACCGTCACCATGCCCTTGGGCACTTCCAGCGCCAGAAGAACGGTGAGCAAAAAGAAGGGGATGAAGAAGAACACCTGCTCCGGGCGGCGCTCGAAGGCGTTGAACACTCGTATCCACAGGCCGGGTTTGGCGGAATCCTCCTCCCGTGAACGCCGCAACTGGAAGGCGAAAGGCAGCGCCGCGAAGAGCAGCGCCACGGTTACACCGACGGTAAGCCTGCGGCTCTGCCAGTAGGGCGCGGGAAAATAGCTGCGCTCGTAGAAATTGTGCAGCGTGGTACGCATGAGGACCGCGGCGCCCAGCAGCAATCCCTGGTGCAGGAAAACCCTCTTTTCATAACGCCAGGCAATCGCCATCAACGCCCAGATCATCGCTGTCCACGCCGCCACCACCCAGTCGGATTCCAATTCGAAACGCGCCCATCCGGCCAGCGTAAAGGTTCCCAAGAAGCAGAGCACCTCCGCCGCCTTCCAGCGCCGGTCAGGGGCAAGGGCCGCGTCAGTGGATGTATCGAGCACGCCGTACACATAGAAGAAAGCGAGCGCCAGCGGCACGGTGGTGTAGAACCGCGGGCTCAACTCACCCGGCAACCCCGCGGCGTTGAAGTTCACGTAGAAGAGGCGCAGGAAGCTCGATGCGAATGCCAGGTATGCCTGCAAGCGCAATTGCGGCAGGCGGCGGGCACGTCCGGCTTCAAACAGCGCCAGTCCCAGCAGCGTCCAGGCCACCGCCACACTCACCGGCTTCAGCTCGTACCACGCGAGCATTCCAACCAGCAAAGACGCGGGCCAGGTGTGCCATGAAGAAATGTATTGCACGCTGATCGTTCGCGGTAGTCTCGACCAGCGGGCAGTGGCATAGAGCATGACGGACGTCAACACAACGGTCACAACCCGGACCCAGCGGTGGGGGCTTGGTTCCAGGAAGTTCACCATCAGGACGCGGAGAAACGCCAACACGGCCACCGCATGGGCCTGATAGACGAAGTCGGCGGTGTTGGTGCGCGAACCCAGCACCATGAGCGATAGCCCTAAGGCGGCGAAACCCACAGCCACCCACGGTTCCGGCGCCAGCCACCAGATGCCGATCACCGTGGTGACACCGGCCGCATAGGAGAGCACGCGCAGAGACACTGCCTCGAAGCGCGATTCCACCAAGCGCGAGTAACGGCGCGCCAGCCAATGGGCGTCGCCATAGAAAATCAGCGTGGTGGCGGCGAATTCCATGATGCCGCGGAGTAGCTCACCGGTGTGGAATCCCTTCCACTCGGGGTCATAGATCTGCCGAAGGGCGAAGCGGTCCAACTGAAACGCGACGAGCATGCTCGCCAGCAGGCCCAGTCGGCAGAAGACAATTTCCTCCAGGAAAACACCCGCCAGGAACAGCGCCTCGGCTTCCGCCAGCCACAGAATAGGCAGCGTCTCACCCGAATACTTGAACGGAATCGCCGCCACCATCAGTGTGGCGCCGACCACGCTGAGAACCACGAACGCCGCGCGCCGGCGCCGGGGGACAGGCAACTGCCCGAGCACAAATTCCACCGCGCCCAGCGCCAGGAGGAATCGGAAGGCCCATTCCGGGTGCACGGATTGATACTTCATCAAACCGAGAAGCAAAAAGGTGTTGAGAAGCGCGGCGACGGTGGAAACCTTTTCTTCCGCCTCGCTCACCCCGCGGCGCAGCAGATAGGAAACGCGAAACACCAGCCAGTAAAAGATCAGCAGCGTGGCGCTGGGAATAAACTCCGGGAAAGGATGACGATGCCCGCCCATGGGCTCGATGATGGGGCGCAGCCAGTAAAAGTGGTTGAAGTAGCTGGCAAGAATGCCGCAGACCTCGAGCTCGTACCATCGGCGCCGCAGCACGATGATGACGAGCGCAAGAGCCAGAATGGCCCCCGCGGATAGGCTGTAAACATTGTCCTTGCTGATAGTGACGGTGGTGAAGCCGAGCAAAAGCGCCAGGCCCGTCACCACCTGCGAGTTGTAGCGCAAGGTGTGCACCACCATCACCGCCGCAACGCCCAGCAGCAGAACCAGGTCGAGGACCTGCGAATTCAATATCCGCGCCGGCGGGACGTGATACATGGCATAGGTCGTAAAGAACATGAGCGCCCAACCGCCGCCAATTCCCACGCGAGCCAGCAGTCGGTAACGCTCGCGGCGCTCGTAGAAGATACCGGCGCCCAAAAGTGCGCCGCTCACTACGTACCCCACCAGCACCTTTCCCGCCGGACCCAGTTCGCGCATTTCGTACGCCAGAAATAGCGCGACCCCAATAACCAAGATGCTCATGCCCAGCTTGTTGAGCCAGTCGGTGCCGAGAACTTCTTCCATGTTCAGCACGCGTTTGGCGGTCTCTTGAGAAAGAGGCTTATGCGCGCCCAACATTTCCAGGCGCGGTGGCGCAATTGCCGGCCCAGGCGCCGGTCGACCCGCGGCGGGCGTCGCAGGCGCGGGGCGACCCGTGGCGGGCGCAGGCGCACTCTCGATCGAGAGTATCGCTGGAGGTGCAATGGAAGCAGGCGGTGCGGTGGGTTGGGGAATTGTGACCGGTGCTGGAGGCACAGTGAGCGCGGGTGGGGAGGGTGCAACGATCACCGCGGGGCGCGGCGGCTCAATAGAAGGCGCTGCTGCCCCCGCTGCCAGCACGGGAGGCTCTGGCAGTTCGGGCGGAGCCGACGCGACGGGAGCAGTGCCCTCACGAACCGTTGATGCCGTGCGCAGCTCCTGGAGCGCCTGCTGCAAATCGCCTGTCTGCTCCTTCAAACGGCCCTGGAGGTCCTGAAGCTGTGTTTCAAGGGCGTGGACGCGCTCGGTGAGTTTCCGCCAGCCTGCTTGATTCTGTTCAGTCTGGCTCGCCGCCGAGTTTGCCCTCACCAAGGCAATAATAGGAAGGGCAAAGATGAGCCCGATGATGCCGAGCGCGATCAGAATGGCGAAGCCTTCCACAGATATAACTCCGAATGAATTGCGGCGTATCCTAGCACCAAAACAGACAACACACAATGACTTCTGACAAGATTGATCCAATGCTCGCGGGCGGCCAGCGGCATCCGCGCTACGGCCGGGCGCGAAGCTCGTCGTGTTTCAGCCAATTGACGAGAAAGAGCACGGCGATCACCAGTAGTGGTCCGGCTATGACTACCACCCAATCGGGATGCCGCCGCCACACGCCCTGCGCGTACCAAATGGCCAGTCCGGCAAAGCCCACGGCGCCAATCCACTCCCATCGCCAGGCAACCGCCAGCACTAACAGGACGATGTAAACGGGAACGAGATGGATCAAAAGCGCCAAAAGGGTTTTCCCAAAGCCATAACCCTCATTGAAAACGTCGAGCGCAAACAAACTCAAGAAAATGGCGAAGGCAAAACAGATGGCTCGTGGCGTCCAAAACAGCAACCTTCTCGAAAAAGTGTTCATTCTGCCTCCAGGTGCGAGCCGAACTGAGCGCCGCGATTATACCCTGTAACGTCAAGTGGAGCGGCGGTCATGGCCCCAGTCTGCCTGGTAAAGCTGAGCGCGGCAACAGGGCGCATGACAGTTTGGGAAGTGTCACAGGCGAGAAGAACGGGTGGAGGCAAACCCTGCGCGCGGCGATTGTCTCCGTGGTCTCTGCGGCACGAAAAGCGTTCACACAGAGAGCACAGAGAAACTCCGTGCCCTCTGTATGGCAATATCGTGAATTCTAGTCTTCTTGACGAGGATTTGGGGCGTGCGATAAGGGGCGATGCGGCAATTCTGTGCCACGGGCGTCCCGCCCGCGCTCCGGCATGGCCAGGATGGCCATGGCAGATCTGGGTTGCGGCTCCCTCGCCCGTCCACCGGCTGATGGACACCCTCTTCGGCGGATCCGCGCCCCCCGGGGAAAAGGCTCGAATCCCCCGCGATGAATAGGCTATATTCGCTAGGCCCACTTTGTTCTTGACACCCGCCACTCTCGCGTGTAGTCTAGCCTATGTTCAAGGTTTTCGCCGGCCGCTCCTCCTCGGGCGGGGCGCTCAGGGCAGGCCCCTTCCGAGGGGATTTGATGGGGGATTCCTAATATGCCTAACGGAGAATCCGGAGATGATTGAAAAGAAAGGGCAAGAAAGTGCTCCCAAGGAGTTGTTGAAAACAAAGGGGCAAAGAAATAAAGATGTTAAAAATAAAGATAGCTCCCAATAGTTTACTGAAAACAAAGGGACAAAAAAAGTGTTCCCAATGAGTATATGAAAACAAACAACTTATCGTGTTTTCACGATGAGTTAATGAAAATAAAGGAGAGAGTCACAGAATCAGTGCATCACCACATCGGCTCATCGGTCGATTTAAGACCAATCCGGCGGTCAGCAGATGGATCGATGAACCGATGAGCGGATGGACCGATTCCCTCGACGGGCTGTTATAATCGCTTGCAGGTGGGCATAGGGATTGAGATGGTGACGGAATGAAACCAGTGATCATCGCCGGAGGAGGTCTCGCGGGAAGCGAGGCGGCGTGGCAACTTGCCGAGCGCGGCGTGGCGGTGACGCTATACGAGATGCGTCCTTCAGGTTCCACGCCTGCGCACAAAACCGATCGGCTGGCCGAACTGGTTTGCAGCAATTCGTTGAAGTCGAATGCCCCTGGGTCAGCCTCGTGGCTGCTGAAAGAGGAGTTGCGGCGCGCGGGCTCGCTCCTGATGCGGATAGCAGGCGAATGTGCCGTGCCGGGCGGATCGGCGCTGGCGGTGGATCGCGAGCGCTTCGCCGAGGGCGTCACAGCGGCCATTTCCGGCCATGCGCTCATCACCCTGCGGCGGGAGGAATTGCGCGACATTCCGGACGAGGGTCTGACCCTCATCGCCACCGGGCCTCTCACCTCTGACGCTCTGGCGGCGCAATTGCAAGCGCTAACAGGCTCCGAGAACCTGGCTTTCTACGACGCCATCAGCCCGGTGGTGGATGCGGAAACTCTGAACATGGAGCGCATCTTCGCCGCTTCCCGCTACGGCAAAGGTGGGGAGGATTACCTCAACTGCCCTTTTACCGAAGACGAATACCGCGTCTTTTACGAGGCGCTCGAAAGCGCGGAAACCGTCCAGGCGCACGAGTTCGAGAGTGTGAAGTTCTTTGAGGCCTGCCTTCCCATTGAGGAACTGGGGCGGCGCGGGTACGACACGCTGCGTTTCGGCCCCATGAAGCCCGTGGGCCTGATCGATCCACGCACCGGGCGGCAACCGTTTGCCGTGGTGCAATTGCGGGCGGAGAACCTGCGCTCTTCGAGCTACAACCTGGTGGGCTTTCAAAACCACCTGAAATTCCCCGAGCAGAAGCGGATTATGCGATTGATTCCCGGCCTCGAGAACGCGGAGTTCCTGCGCTTGGGGCAAATCCATCGCAACACGTATATCAACGCGCCGCGCCTGCTGAATATGGACTTGAGCTTTCGCAGCGCGCCGCAGATTTTTGTGGGCGGCCAACTATCGGGGGTCGAGGGCTACGTCGAATGCATCGCGACTGGCCTCGTGGCGGGCTTGGCTCTGGCGGCGCGCGCGCGGCCAGAGGCGTGGCATGGCCGACCTGCCGCGATCCATCGGGGTCCTGGCCATGAACATCACGGGCAGGATGCCCGTGCCACGTCGCCTGTAGGGGCCAGCAGCGCTGGCCCTTGGCCGAACGCTGTTCGGCCCTACGAACCGCCGCCACGCACCACGGCGCTGGGATCACTGGTGCATTACATCACCCACGCCGACCCGGGGAATTACCAACCCGCCAACATTTCCTTTGATTTGCTCCCGCCAATGGAAAATCTGCCACGGGCAATTGCGCGCAACCGCCACGCAAGGCGGGAGAAGCAGTGTGGAAGAGCGCTGGATGATTTTGAAAAGTGGTTGGAGGGAACGGTTGGTCCGTTGTCAGTTGTCCGTGGTCCGTTGTCCGTGGCAACGGATGGAACGCATAGCGCGGACGACGGACAACTGACAACGGACCACGGACAATTACATGGATAAACTTCTCGATCGCTACATCAACTACCTCCGCTACGAACGCAATGCGTCGCCGCACACGATTCGAAATTACGAAAGCGACTTGCGGCAATTTCATGATTACTTAAAGGGCGGGGATTCTGAAGCCAAGGTTGATGTGGAGAAAATCGACGCGCTGCGCATTCGCGGATTCTTAGCCCTGCTCTTCGAGCGCGAAAAGAAGAAAGCCTCCATTGCCCGCAAGCTGGCGGCGGTGCGGGCGTTCTACAAATTCCTGGCCAAGGAAGGCGTGCTGGCGGCCAATCCCGCCGCGACAGTTTCCACGCCCAAGCTCGACAAAACGCTTCCCCGCATCATGACGGAAGAGGAGATGAACAATTTCCTCGACCGCGTGGCCGAGGCCGTCAAGAGCGGCGAACCCATGATGCGCCGCGACCGCGCCATTCTGGAACTACTCTATGCCTCCGGCTTGCGGGTGAGCGAACTGGCGGGCCTCGATCTGCGCAGCGTCAACTTCGGCGACGGCATGTTGCTGGTGCGGGGCAAGGGCCGCAAGGAGCGCATTGTTCCCTTCGGCTCGAAGGCCAAGCAGGCGCTGGACGATTACCTGCCCATCCGCGAAAAGGTTTTGATGGAGGCGAGAAAGACCGGGCAGACCGCGCTATTCCTCAATACCAAGGGCGCCCGGCTGACCACCCGCTCCGTGGATCGATTGCTGAAGAAATACGTGCGGACGTTCGGGCCGAATGTGAAGGTCAGCCCGCACTCGATGCGCCATGCCTTCGCTTCCCACCTGCTCACCGAGGGCGCCGACTTGCGCGCCATCCAGGAAATGCTCGGGCACCAGAGCCTGGCCACTACGCAGAAATATACCCAGGTGTCGATCAAGCAACTGATCGATGTGTACGACAAGACGCATCCCAAGGCCTAGGAATTTTGGAATTTGGACTTTCAAGTTTGGATTGGCGATTGGTGATTGGCGATTAGTGATTGGTGATTGGCGATTTAAGAGCTAGGAGTTAGGAATGAGAAGTGAGAAGGGCAATCCCTTCTTCTAGCTTCTCACTTCTAACTCCTAGCTCCAGTCTTCACTGCAATTCGTCGTGGCGGCGTTCCAGAAACCACTCGCCCACTTCCGCCGACGCTTCGGAGAGCATGGCGAAAATGGGGGTTCCCACGCGCACGGCGAGGGCAAGAGCTTTGACCCCCAGCCATACGGCCCAATGTTCGACCGAATGGGCCGGGCGGCGCCGATCAAATTGGGGGAGAGAATGCGGGCCGTCCTCGCGGTAACTCATCACCACGAGGCCGGCATAAAGGAACGCTGCAGCCAGAAAAACTAACTCGAAGAAACCACCGACTATGCTTTGGAAATCCATGCGCACCCCTTTTGCAATCTCTCTGGCTTCGGCAAAGCCCTCAATGCATTTGATTCAGCATGACTGCAAAGGGTTTCCTAAATCTCTGAATGTTGATAATACCTTCGCTGCGAAAGACTTAGCCAGAACCGTGGGGAACCCCGCAACACCGGAGCTGATGATTTTGATGCGCGTCAAAGTATTGCAATATGCCTTACCAGGAAATTCGTCATATTCGCGGTGGTGGTGTTAAAATTAGAAGAAGCGTTAAGAAAAACGTTGCGATTCTTCCAGGGCCTGGGGAAATGCCTCGCCATTGGCTGCGGGGAGCAAGGGGCTGATTCCCTCTGAGCTTTGGAATCTTGAAAGTCGATGCCCTCGAACCTCTACTATTTCGATCCCTGTGCCGCCGGCGTAGGCTTGCGCAACCTGGGCAAGGACTACCGCCTCATTTCGGTCCCGCGCAACGGGGATAAACCTCCGGCGTGGGAACTGCCCGCGGTTCTCGTAGCCGACGCGGCCGAGGGCGACTTGGTTCGCCTGGAAAGGTCGGCGCCCAAATCCGACGCCTGGCGGATTATCTGCCTGCTGGATGGCGAGGCGCACCTTCCCGCCAAGCTGAAGTCACGCATCTTTGCCGCGCTTCCGCGCCAAGTGCCGGGCCTGGTTTTGGAAAAAGCGGTGGAGAAGGCTTTTGAAAATCTGCGCGCGCAGGAAGAGCAACATCGCACGCGCCGGGAGCTGCGGCGGGCGGCATCCGACCTCGAGACGCTCAACAAGATTGGCGTGGCGCTTTCCACCGAGCGCAACACCGACTCACTGCTGGAACTGATTCTCAGCAAAAGCCGTGAAATCACTTCCGCCGACGCCGGCTCTCTCTACCTGGTGGAGGAGGAGAGCGGCGGCGGCAAGTATCTGGTGTTCAAGCTGACGCAGAACGACAGCCATTCGGTGCCCTTCCGCCAGTTCACCATGCCCATCGACACGCGCAGCATCGCCGGCTACGCTGCGGCCACCGGGCAGATTCTCAACATCAAAGACGCTTACCGCATTCGCAATCTACCCTTCCGGCTCAACCGCGACTTCGACCAGAAGTTCGGCTATCGCACCAAGTCCATGCTGGTTCTTCCCATGAAGAATCAGAAGGACGAGGTGATAGGGGTGCTTCAGCTCATCAATTCCAAAAAGCAACCTGGCGTGAAACTGACCACGCCCAAAACTTTAAGGGAGGAAGTGGGTGCGTTCTCGCAGCGGAGCCAGGAACTGGCTTCTTCTCTGGCCAGCCAGGCCGCGGTGGCGCTGGAAAACAACCTGCTCTACCGCGACATCGAGAAGCTCTTCGAAGGCTTCGTGCGCGCCTCGGTGACGGCCATTGAATCGCGCGATCCCACCACCTTCGGCCACTCGGAGCGGGTTGCCCAGCTCACCGTGGCCCTGGCGGACACGGTGGACCGCCTGGACTCCGGCCCTTACAAAGACGTGCACTTTACGCGCGAGGACATCCGCGAGCTTCGCTATGCCTCGATCCTGCACGACTTCGGCAAGGTAGGCGTGCGCGAAGAGGTTCTGGTCAAAGCCAAGAAGCTTTACCCCCCGCAGCTCGAGGTCATTAGGAAGCGGTTCCAGTACATTCACAAAACCCTGGAACTGGAGAGCTACCGGAAGAAGCTCGACCACGTGCTGCGCCACGGCAATCAGGGGTATGAGGAGTGCTTCGCGCTGATCGACGGCGATCAAAGACGCGAAATGGAAAACCTCGACGAGTTCCTGCAACACATCCTTCGGGCCAACGAGCCCACCGTGCTGCCGGAAAAGATCTCGGAAAAGCTCGTGCAGATCGCGGGCTGGAGCTTTGACGATCCCTCAGGTCCCAGCGAACCCCTGCTCACCCAGGAGGAATTGCAACTGCTTTCCATCAACAAGGGCAGTCTGAACTCCGACGAACGCGAGCAAATTGAATCGCACGTCATCCATAGCTTCAAGTTCCTGAGCCAGATTCCCTGGACCAAGGAATTGAAGCGGGTGCCGGAAATCGCCCGCGCCCATCACGAGAAACTGGACGGCTCGGGATACCCCTACCACATGAAGCAGGAAGACATACCCTTCCAATCGAAGATGATGACCATTTCGGATATCTTCGATGCGCTCACGGCGCGCGACCGGCCTTACAAGCGCGCCGTACCGGTCGAGCGCGCCCTCACCATTATCGGCGACGAAGTGAAATCGCAGCTTCTGGATCCCGTGCTGTTCAACCTCTTCGTCGAGGCCAAAATCTACCAGCTCACCGCCAAGGATTGAGAGGGGTGTCCATTGTCCGGCGTCAGTTGTCAGTCAATAGCTTTCAGCTCTCAGCTTTCAGCTTTCAGCTTTCACCTAAAGCGCTCGCTGCCTTCTGCCTTCCGCCTACTACTTACTGCCCACTGCCTACTGCTTACTGCCTACTGTTAATAGGGGTGCCACGACCAGATGGATTCATAGACCAGTACGCCGTGGCCGGTGGCGCGGTCTTCAAGACTGAGAGCGTATAGGTGGCCGGCGTTGAAGGAGGCATCCAGCTTGTGGGCGGTGCCCAACCAAGTCAGATGCTGGCCGCCGCGGAAGTCGATCCTGGTGGCATCAGGAGTACCGAGCATGGATTCTGCTTCCTGCGGGGAAAACGTTGTGCGCAGCCTCTGAGGATGCCGCTTCACAATCGCGCCCCCCAGGGGGACGGAGATTTCGTGCGTGGAATCTTCCTTCGCCGCATCTTGAAAAAAGGCGGTGATCTTTTGCTCCCGGTTGGCGACTGCGCCGCTGGCCAAGGCTGCCCTGCGGTGGGGGAGATAAAGCCGATAGAAGACAACGAGCCCCAAGAGGATGAGGAGCTGAATCACAATGATCCGCCATGGGGCGCGGCCGAAGCTGGAAGGTGGCATGCAGTGAATTGTAATGCTGACCGCCCCAGGATGGGTAGAGGATATGCCCAAACCCCGGGCCAAGCAGCGGCTTGGGCACGTGAGGATGCAGGGAATCACTCGTACTGCAGGACCCGCACCGTGCCTTCCGACGACGGAGACAACTCGCCCTCCGTTTGGGCCAGGCGCAATAAAATCGGAAGCAAAGACTGAGCCGAAGCTCTTAGCGCTACCGGGCGGCAGCGTGTGGGGTTGGCCCCTTCAGATACTGGGGATCGAAGCGCTGGAATTTCAGGCCGCAGTGTGGACAGGCCATCTGCCCCAAATTGGGCGAGGAACTCGCGCGGTTCGTAATCTCCAGTCGGAAAGCCTTCTTGCAGGCAGGGCAACGGGAAAGCGGATAGGCGCTTTGCATACAAAATGTCTCCATTGGACGCTAAGCAGACCTGAGATGCTATCACCGGGGCGCCGCAAATGCAACCCCTCCGGGGGCTTCCAACCCATGGCCTACGTACGTTTGCGGGAGGGAAGCCCGCGGGCGGCCGTGACGCGGCCTATCCGCAACGCGCCCCCCCACACGGGAAAAACCATCGCCGAGGCTTCCCCACCTGCCTTTTACTCCACTCCCTGCGGCCGGCTGGCGCGCGTGACGCCACGCCAGGCCCCGTGGTGATAGACCTCCCAGCCCTTGTAGTTGGCCAGCGCGGCGTGCGGGCACCCCATCCCCGGGGCAAACCTTGCTCGCGCGCATCATCCGTGGCCGCCCTCACCTGCAATCAACCTCAGGCAGGGCGGCGGAAGCGGTCGAGAATTTGAAAAAGGATCAGGCCCAGCGCCCCGTTCACCAGGACGGCACTGGCAATGGCAATCGGTTGAAACGGCGGAGGCGCCTCCAGCAACGCGTGCTGGAGAGCCGCCAGGCATAGGCTGTGGACTAACACGAACACCCCTGTGAGCACCGTGCGCGCCACGAGGGATTCCAATTCAAAACGCGTGCTGGCGGAAGCGGCAAGGTAACCCACAATCGCCTTGGCAATTCCGAAGATGCCAATGTAGCCGTGCGAAAGCGCGTCCTGGAGCAGTCCCAGCCCCGTGCCCAGAGCGATGCCGAAGGCTTTCTCACGCCGCATCAAGGCAAAGTAGATGGTGACGAGCAGCGGGAAATCCATCAACCGCGCCAGAGGCAGTTTTAGCGGCAGGAATGTTTGTAGAAGTAGCGCCGCCAGTGCCGCCAGCGAAACGATGGCGGGATGCACCTTAAAAACCGCAACCGGGCGTTGAGTGGAAACAGGCATGGGCTCGTTAAACCACCAGAATGACGGCAGACAGCATACGGCAGACAATAGAAATGCCCCTTGTCCAGTCTACCGTGCGCTGTTTAGGGCTTGTTGCTCTGTGGGTGTGGGTTTAAGGACCACCAGAACCATTTCCAGGCGATTCAAGTCTACGGAGGGCTTTACCCCGATGGTTTTGTAAATGCCACCATCACCCACGTTCACCACGGTTCCCACCGGCAGGCCTTTAGGATAAACCCTGTCTAGGCCGGAAGTCACCAGGGCTTCCCCGCGGTTTACCGCCTCTTCGTTCATGACGTAGTGAAGGCCACAAAGGCCGTTGCTCCCACCCTTCAGAATACCCTGCACCCGGCTTGTGGCCAGGGTCACACCCACGCCGCTGGAGCGGTCGGTGATCAGCAGCACTTGCGCACTGTGCGGGAAAACGGCCAGGATCTTTCCCACCACACCTTCCGGGGTGATGACGGCGAGGTCGCTGGTAAGCCCGGAATCGGAACCCTTGTCGATATAGATGGCGTTGGAGCTCTCCCCAGGGCTGGAGGTGATGTCCCCAGGGCTGGAAAAGATGACCTCTGCCGCCACGGTTTGAAATGCCAATTGGTTCTTAAACTCCAGCAAAGTACGCAAGTGTTGAGCTTCCCCCGCCTCCTCACCCAGCCGCTGGATTTGCTCCTGCGCAGCCACCAATTGAATGTGAAGCTCCTGGTTCTCCTGCTCCGCGCGCCAGAGATGGCGATAGGATCTGTAAGCGTTGGAAGAAACGTTCATGAGGCCGCCCAACGAGCGCTCCAATGGATCGAAGACCGCAACGGCCCAGTAGCGGATCAGCCGCACATGGTTGTTGCGATTGATCTGGAAGGAAAGCAGCAGGACTTGCGCGGCAACGACTGCCAGGAGGGTAAAAAAGGATCGGTGCCGGCTGATGAAGGCCGGCATGTCAGGTCCATCTTGGTCCGGGGCTTGGACCGGGCGCATCAAATCTGGTGAGTTAGGATCGAACATAACAAGTACGCCCGTTGTCAGTGGTCCATTGTCCGTGGCCGGTCGCCAGTCATGTATTGTCAATTCTCAGTTTACGCTCCGAGAACTGCGCCCAAATCTAAAAGCCATTCTGTTGCCACGGCCCACTGACGACAGACCACTGACAACGGACCGTACTTCCGCTTTACTCTATCGCCACACGGCGCAACAAATTAAAATCCGTCAACATTCTGCCTGTACCCAAAACCACCGAAGCTAGGGGGTCCTCGGCAATCGAAACGGGCAGGCCGGTTTCCTCGCGGATGCGTTTATCGAGATTCTTCAGCAGGGCGCCGCCGCCCGTGAGGACAATACCGCGGTCGGAGATGTCCGCGGAGAGTTCCGGCGGTGTGCGCTCCAGGGCGACGCGGATGGCGTTGAGAATGGTGGAAACGCATTCGGATAAGGCATCCCGAATCTCCGAATCGTCGATGGTAATGGTCTTGGGAATGCCTTCGAGCAGATGCCGCCCCTTGATTTCCATGGTCAGGGGTTTTTCCAGGGGATAGGCGGAGCCAACTTCCATCTTAATCTGCTCGGCGGTACGCTCGCCCACCAGCAAGTTATACTTGCGTTTCAAATAAGCCGTAATGGCTTCGTCCATTTCGTTCCCGGCCACGCGCACGGACCGGCTGTAGACAATTCCGGAAAGGGAAATGACGGCGATATCGCTGGTCCCGCCGCCGATATCCACAATCATACTGCCGGAGGGCTCCTGGATGGGCAAGCCCGCGCCGATGGCCGCCATCATCGCCTGCTCCACCAGAAAGACTTCGCTGGCCCGCGCGCGCATGGCGGAATCCTGCACGGCGCGCTTTTCCACCTGGGTGATCTCCGAAGGGACGCCAATGACGATGCGCGGGTGAACGAACATAGTGCGGTTGTGGGCTTTCTTAATGAAATGGTTCAGCATCTTCTCCGTCACCTTGAAGTCGGCGATAACGCCGTCCTTCAGGGGACGGATGGCCACGATATTGCCGGGCGTGCGGCCCAACATGTCCTTGGCATCGCGTCCCACGGCTTCGATGTCCCCAGTTACTTTGTTGATCGCCACAATCGAAGGCTCGTTGACCACCACCCCCTTGCCCTTGGCGTATACCAGGGTGTTGGCAGTCCCCAAGTCGATGGCCAGGTCGGATGAAAAAACACTAAATAAGGTTCGTAAATTCATTCGCGTGTGAGCTCCTGCTGTGATCGATGGGAGTGACAGACGAAGGGCTGGCTCATTCAATCACGACGGTCTTTCGAATCGTATTGGTATCGCCCTTGCGGTTTTGGGCGGTGATCGTGATCTGATTCGAGCCGGAATTCGGTAGGGGGGAGGTAAAGCCCCGGAACGTGCCGTCCGGTGAAATCGAAAAGACTTGCTCATTATTGATGATCACGGTTGAGCCGGGTTCCGTCTTCCCTAACACTTCCACCACCCTGCCGTGCTGAATAATCTTGGTCACTTCCAAATAAGCCTGGTTCCCGGCAACTTCTTTCACCAGGTTCAACCGAAAGGCCATGCTCGGCTGACTTTCCACTCCCTTCGCATCAATGGCGCTGACCATCCAATAGTAAGTCCCCTCCTCCAGCCCGGAAATCGGGATGGCAGTCCGGCCGCTAACCTTCTTATCCACCACAAAATTAGATAGCATGACCGAGGGAGATACCTGAAGGTGATACGCTTTCGCTTCGGGAACCTCCGTCCAACTGAATTCCATCTCCGTGGACCTGGGATCGGGCACCAGTTTCAACTCCAGGTTCGGAGGCGTCAGCAAGGAGGGTGGAGCAATTACTTTAATTCTCACCAAACCCGCCTGTTGGGAAGCGAAGGAAGCCTGCTCGTATTGGCCGAGTTGAACGCTGGTCGAGCCGCGTGTCACTTGCGCCTGGCCGGTATCGACCGTAATCTCGTGCACGTTCTTGTCCGGATCGTTACGCACCGCGGCGCGGCTTTCTTCGTTCAAAGTCGCGGTGGCGTCGGCAAAGGAGACTTGCGAAGTCGACCCCGGCGTTTCGAAGTGGCCCGTCGCCAGATCGACCGCGCCGGAGGACACCTGCACCGCCACCTTGGTGGCGCGGGTCACGGGGTCCTCACGGCTTTCCTCCACTACAATCATTGCATCGGGTTTCACCGTGTAATTGGTGCCATCGGCAAAAATGAGGCGCGCCACTCCATCGCTTGCCGTTTGCACCCAGTCGCCCTTTTCCAGGCTGGTATTGTAATCAGCCCGCATCCACTGTGTCGAGGCAGCCTTCTTAATGCGCACGGTGCCATCCAAATTCACAAAGTGGGCTTCCCTCCGGCTCGCTGACGTTGGCGCGGAGCCTGTGTTGGCGCCCACGGCCTCCATGGCGCGCGTCGCGACCTTGGCGACGAAGCGCGGTGAGATTACATAGAGGATGCCCACCAACACCAGAAAGGCCACCACCAGATAAATCGCGATCGTGCGGTAGGAGATAGTCGTCCACTCAAGTTCGAGTGAGGGACCTCGTGGGCCTCGGGGAAGCTGTGTCCGTGGGCTCATAGCACCAGCAAACCTGCAAACCTATTCTTGTCGAAACCATCCGCAGGGTCAAGGAGATTCAACCTTGGCCACCGGGGGCAGGCGCCAGGATGCAACCGCGACGGCTAGAAGGATACGCTGCCGGGGATTTTCGCCACGGTATTCGTGCCTTCGTTTAGGGTGACCTATGGTTTTGGAGAGCCAAACGGAACCGATGTGCCCATGCGGATTGAACGGGTGTGGCTGCTGATGAGGTCTCAGGCTCCCCGCGGATTCATTTTCGGAATAAATGCCGGCGACCCTCTCGCTAAGGGCCGCCGGCGAGTTCGTCTATTTCCTTTTACCTGGTCCCTTGCCACTCACCAGGCAAGCTATTGGCCCTGAAAACCGTGCTCGAGGAAGTAATAGACTTCATTCAAGCGCAGTTCTTTCCGGAATTCGGACACCGTGGTCTTTTCGCCAATGAGCAAGAATTCCACGTCGGCGATGGTCGCGAAGTCCTCGAGCATTTCGGAGGTGACGGCCTGGCTGAAACCCGTGTGATGGGCGCCGCCGGCGTAAATCCACGAGGCGAGAGCCGTTTCAAAATTCGGCCGACACTGCCAGACGGCCTGGGCAACGGGCAGTTTGGGCATCGGCTGGTCGGGTTTGACGACGTCCACTTCGTTGACGATCAGGCGGAACCGGTTGCCGAGGTCAATGAGCGACGCATTCAACGCCGGGCCAGGGGGCGTGTTGAAGACCAGGCGCGGCGGATCGGCCTTGCCGCCGATGCCGAGCTGATGGACCTGCAAGGAAGGTTTGCCGGAGGCGATGGACGGGCAAACTTCCAGCATGTGTGCGCCCAGGACCTTCTTGCCGGAAGGATGGATATGGTAGGTGTAATCCTCCATGAATGACGTGCCGCCGGACAATCCGGTGGCCATAACCTTCATCGCGTGGACCAGCGCGCAGGTTTTCCAATCGCCTTCCGCGCCGAAGCCGTAGCCGTCGGCCATGAGACGCTGGACGGAAATGCCGGGAAGCTGGGCCAGACCGGGCAAATCCTCAAAGGTGGTGGTAAAACCCTTGAAGCCGCCAGCCTCCAAAAAGGCGCGCATGCCGAGCTCGATGCGGGCAGCTTCACGGACGGAATTGTGGCGGGGACCGCCTTTGCGCGCGTCGGCCACGACGTCGTAAAGGGTCTCGTATTCCTGCACGAGCTTGTCAATGGCGGCGTCTGCGACCGCGTTCACGCTCTGCACAAGGTCGCCGACCCCGTAGCCGTTGACCGAGTAACCGAACTTGATTTGCGCCGCCACCTTGTCGCCTTCGGTCACGGCCACTTCCCGCATGTTGTCGCCGAAGCGGGCGAACCGCGCACCTTGCAGGTCATTCCAAGCGGCGGCCGCGCGGCACCAGGCGCCGATTCGTTCCTGCACCGATGCCTCCTGCCAGAAGCCCACCACGACTTTCCGATTCAGGCGCATCCGGGTCATGATAAACCCGTGTTCGCGGTCGCCGTGCGCGGCCTGGTTCAAGTTCATGAAATCCATGTCAATGGACGACCAGGGAATGTCGCGGTTGTATTGCGTGTGCAAATGGAGCAACGGCTTGCGAAGCTGCTTGAGACCGTTGATCCACATCTTGGAAGGCGAGAAGGTGTGGCACCAGGTCACGAGGCCGAGGCAGTGGGGCGCGTTGTTGGCCTCCTGGCACAAGGCGGTCGCCGCTTCCGGCGTGGTGATAACAGGTTTGAATACCATCTTGACCGGAATGGCCGGCGCGGCGCTCAATGCTTTGGCGATTTCCTCCGAGTGCGCCGCCACCTGTTTCAAGGTTTCGGGGCCGTATAGATACTGGCTGCCGGTGATAAACCAGACTTCACCTTCCAAGTTTGTTCTTTGTGTCATAATACAGTCCTCCTCCGTGCAATATGAAACACCGAATCATGTCACAACATCACTTCGCTATCAAATCTAATTTCGTTTTCCTCCAATTTTGATTTCCCCGCGAGGCATGAATCCTCCGCCCACCCCGGCGGCTGGATTTTTCGCCACGGTTTTCGATGGGCGGGTCTGCAAAGGAAGGGGAGAGAACGTCCCGCTGCTGTCATTCTGATTTCTTCGTTGTCATTCTGAGTCTTGGCAGCCTACGAGTCGCATAATGGGCATAGACTCAGGCCGAGCGTGGGTGCGGACCGCTTCCTCAGGTCCTGCGCCCTTCCCTTGCCCAAAGAGGTCGAATCGCGAACCTCCCATACAGGCCCGTGCTGAACTTGCTTCTTTTGTTCTCCGCCTGCTGCTTTCTGCCTACCGTTCTTCAGGGCGCTTCCCAATCAAGGGCGTAGATGTCCTGGGATCCGGTGTCGCGGAGTATCAGGGGCGAATCATCGGGGGCGACGCCGAGCCAAATGTTGAAATAACCGGTAATCCGAAGGTTCTTCAGATCGGCAACGCGCTCCACCTTGCGGTCGCTGGCATGGACCCGCAGCACTGCCGGATTATCGGGCCAACGCAAAAAGTAAACATACCGCCCATCCGCTGACCAGTTCGGAAAACCAGCGCTACCCTTCATGATTTCGGACCACTTCCCGGTCTGAAAGTCATATAGGACCATGCTCAGCGAGTTTACCGGCATGGCGAGAATGTGCCGTCCATCCGGCGACCAACGTGGCGAGAAGAGTCCTTTAGACCCAGGCAGGGTGGAAACCTGGTGGTTGCTCAGGTCAAGAACCTCGATGTCTGAATCAGGGTCGGTAACGCGACGCGAAAAGGCAATCTTGCCGCCATCCAGCGACCAGCCCGGATCCGTTTGCGGCTTGGGATCGCCCGGCATCAATTGCTGGGGGCTTCCGCCCTCGGACGAAATCAAGTAGACCTTTTCGGGTTCCCCCCACCGCGGGGAGGAATAGAAAACGATCTGCTTGCCGTCGGGGGACCAGCGCGGCAGGATGGGGCGCAAGGGCGGGTAGGAAAGTTGTACGCGCTCGCTCCCGTCAGGCTTGCTTCGCCACAGGGCGAATTCGGGATAGGTAACATACGCAATCCACCGGCCGTCCTTGGAAAAGGTGACATCTCCCGCCGAGATGCCGGAGACGAAAGGTAGGAACTGGCCGGCCTTCGAGTCGTAGCGCATCAATTCACCACCAGAAGTCTGGCCTACCACGAACAGTTTCTTGCCATCTTTGCTGGGAAGGGGTGAGAACAATCTGAGCGGGCTGGAGGTCAACCGCGAGGGCGTGCCGCTGGGCGGGCGGAGAAATCCCCCCTTTTCGGGGAGAGCCCAGATCTGCCTCTGCGACAGGAAGACAAAGTACCTTCCATCGGGTGTCCACCTGCCCCACGATTCGGCCGGAGGATTGTGCCAGCCGGCAAACAACTGGTGCAGATTCGTGCCTTGGGCCGAAACTTCCCACAGCGACCGCGAGGGGGTATTAAGGCCCTGCACACTCAACCGCAGTACCCTTCCATCCGGCGACCATGCAGGCAAAAACGGCACACCCGGCATGGACACCAGCTTGTGGGACTCAGATCCGTCACCCTTGGCCAGGAAAAGGTCGCTCCCATTGGTGTAAACGAGAGTCTTGCCGTCGGGCGACCAAGCTCCGTCCCCTCCCACGGTGTCTCCCAGGCGGCGGGGCGAACCGCCGAGAACGGGTAGACTCCACAGCGGCCCGGTGGAAGCCGTGCCTGTCGCGTCCACGGCAAGAACGGCAGAGCCATCCGGCGAGATGCTGAGTGGGTGCATGGTTGCGGAAGGCATCTCGATCCGCACTGGCGCCCCGCCCGAGACGGATACCTGGGCGAGGCCCTCGGGGGTGCCGCCACCCACAAAAGTGCCGCCGCCCACGCCGAGGTAAAGGCGCGAGCCATCCGTCCCCACAAATTGCTTCGGCTCACCATCGTAGGTAAGCTGAACGTAGTTTGAGACCTTCGGCACGGGCAAGGGGCGCGTCCAGAGGTAGGCCATAATGGCGGCAGCGGCGACCACAATCCCTGCCGCGATGGCCAGCCAGCGCCCTCGCCGCGCGGGCATTTCGCCCACCGTGACGTGGGCATCCTGCCCGCGGTTTCTGGCTCCTGTGCCCGGACGAGATGCCCCAGCCACGGCGGCCGAGACCCCCGCCCTACGCCCGGAATCGGTGTCACGCTTCAGGCGCTTCAGGTCGGCGCGCATTTCCGAGGCGACTTGGTAACGCAGGTCACGGTCCTTCTCCAGAGCCTTGTTGAGGATCTCTTCCAGCTTCGCGGGCAGCTCCGGATTCAACTGGACGGGAGAACTGGGCGCCTTGTTGAGAATCCCGTCGAAGATGGCCGCCGAGGTGCTGCCCGGGAAGGCTTGCTGCCCCGTGGACATCTCGTAGAGCACCACGCCCAAACTGAAGAGGTCCGTGCGCGCGTCGAGTTCCTGCCCCAGGGCCTGCTCGGGCGACATGTAGGCCACCGTTCCCATCGCTGTCCCCGGGCTGGTGAGGTGTTCCTCCCCCGCGCCCATGGTCGGCATCGACGTCGCGCCCACGGCCTCGGCCACCGGAAAGTGTTGCGGGGAGAGCTTGGCCAAACCGAAATCCAGAATCTTTGCCTGTCCGCGCTCGGTCACAAAGATGTTCGCCGGCTTGATGTCGCGATGAACGATGCCCTTGGTGTGCGCCGCGTCCAGAGCGTCGGCAAGCTGGATGCCTAGGTCCAAAATCTCGTCCGTCTGGAAGGGCTTGGCGCTGATGCGGTGCCTCAGGGTCTGCCCCTCCAGCAGTTCCATGGCGATGAATGGCCGGCCTTCCTGCTCGTCGACGTCATAGATGGTGCAGATATTGGGGTGATTGAGCCCGGAGGCGGACTGCGCCTCGCGCTGGAAACGCGCCAGGGCCTGGGGATCTTGGGCGACGCCCTCGGGAAGGAATTTCAAGGCGACAAACCGGTGCAGGCGGGTATCTTCGGCCTTATAGACCACACCCATGCCCCCGCCGCCGAGCTTCTCCAAAATGCGATAGTGGGAAATCGTCTGGCCGATCATGGGTAATTGGCTAATTTGAATCGCAGTCTTGCCCTGATGCAGACTATTATAGCACGTGCCGCCCAGTTTAAGCGCGGGCAAAACGGTTTCTGTCAACCTTTTGCGAAAGCAACTTCCCGCCATGGGGGATGGCATGGGCAGCGGGAGCGCCGCCAACCGGTCCGGGCTTTGGCCCTGCCTTCTTTTACTGTAGCCTCTGGATTAATTTACACTTGACAATAAATGTAGACTTGATATGCTAGACTATGATGCAAGCGCCTGCGGGCCACGGACAGCGGGCTGATTCCCCACTTCCGGCTCCCGGCTCCTCGCTTCACAACGCTGACTGACCGCTCGCCCCTGGCCGCCAGCCACTGCCCTTTGGAGGTTTCTATGTCTCTGGTAAAAAGCCCACGCATGACCGAAAAGAAACTGGCCGCGATTCGGCGCAACCAGAAGCTTTCCCATGGCCCGGTGACGCCGGAGGGGCGGGAGCGCATCCGCGCCGCCCTCCTGCGTCATGGGTTTGATGTGCAGGCGGAGGTTATGGCTTTGCGCTCGCTGGGAGAAGAGCCCGCCCGGTTCCAGGACCTGCTGGAAGGCCTTTGGGAGGAATTCCAGCCCGTCGGCAGCTTTCAAGAGGGACTGGTGATCCGTTTGGCACGGGCCACGTGGCTGATGAATCGCGCCGACCGCATGCAGGAAGGCTACGCCGTGCGCCAGGCCACCCACGCGAGCAGCGGGCGGGAGGAGCGTGGGCACGCCCGGTTGATGCGGCTGAAGCATACAGAGGACAGACTGCGGCGGCTCGCCCAATCCGTAGCGCAGGAGGATTACGTCACCACTCCCCATGACCTGGAAATGATGCAGACCTTGCACCAGGAGGGGGTGGCGAAAGAAATGGGGGAAATCGCCCTGGCCCTCTTCCTGGAACTGCAAGCGCCGGCACGTCAGGAAGGGAGCGTCAACAGCATGGAAGAGGCTCGCCTCATGGTCGAGCAGGCCAAGGAGATCTTTGGCATCGGAATGACCGCCTACCCGGTGCCCGCAATGCGCGCCGCGCCGGCTTGGCGCCCGCCACGGGAAAGTCCGCAGGGGGATGGGGCCACGGGAGCAAACGTAGCGCCGGACTTTAGTCCGGCACGTGCCGACGTAGCGCCGACCTTTAGGTCGGCATATGCTGAACTAAAGTTCAGCGCTACACCACCACCTGCCGGCCTCGAGAAGGTGTCGGGACAGGTTCCAGTCGGCGTTACCCAAGCAGAACAAAATCGTCAGCGATATGCCGACATTACTCC